>Ga0123356_10000393_pt1 | contig 49865 bp, 40 predicted proteins | sample TergutEmb28metaG_2_FD_92546 | JGI IMG/M metagenome (GOLD analysis project Ga0123356, IMG submission 92546) | Embiratermes neotenicus P3 segment gut microbial communities from Petit-Saut dam, French Guiana - Emb289 P3 | ecosystem: Host-associated > Arthropoda: Insects > Digestive system > Gut ...
CATTTTTATTCTTTTACCGGTACTCCAGTTCTTTTTGTAACCGCCGCCCGTTGTACCGTGTGTTTTATATATGGCTGTCCACTTAGTTATTGCGCTTATGCTTACATTGAATAATGCAGATAACTCTTTACGAGTATAGCCCTCAAGGAAATACTCTACTACTTTTGTTCGGAAGTTTTCGTTGTAGGCCATTGTAAATTACCGTCTGCTGTCTATACCCGTTACAACAGGGCTTATATAATTTACACATGAATCTATTTTTGATAAATTCTCAGATTTATAAACTGCGATTACTCTTGGCGCAGACGTGCCTTTTGACTTATTGTATACATTGATAAATCTTGGAACCGCAAATCCTGTTAAAATACCGATGATGAATATCAGACCTGTTAAACCGGTTAGGTTTAGATTGCTGTAGCGTGGGCTGGAAGGTGTAGTAGTGTTTGACATTTGGAATTACCTTGACAGAGCTATGGGTTAAATGGGCCCCCTGATGGGAGGCCCGTTTTTAATAGATGATACAGGTTAAAGAATCAGGGGTTCTTCATGAAATTCGGCACATACGATTTACCTTTTGCACTAACGGTGCCAATCCAATCGCGAGTGGTAACTCCAGCATCAGTTACTGTTGTGTTCATACCATGTGTATCCTTTTCAAACGGCCCCATATTAGCTGCTGCTGTCGCACTGAAAACGGCTGAGGTTGTGTCAGCATTGGTCTCACCTTCATATAAAAACCATTTGCTGTCATCTTGTACTGCTTTCAAATCAAAAATCAACTGATTGGCGTCATCATCTGTAAGTATCCCTACTTTACCGTTCTCAGCCACATAAGCCAACTGAGCCGACTCATAAGACGCAATAATTCGCGGAGCTTCCGCTACTTTTGCCTTGTTTGACGCTTCCGTAAACCTCGGAATAGCCAGACTTGCGAGTACCCCGATAATCACAATAACGACCATCAGCTCAATAAGTGTGAAACCGCTCATTTTTTTGTTACGTACCATACAGCCTCCTTTGTAAAATGTTGATAATGTTTAATGTTAAAAGAGTAACTATTGTTTCTCATACACTTCACTTATAATAAACAGTATCTGCAACCATCAGTTTTCCTCTACAAACTTCAGACTTCCCCCCTTTCGCAGCGATTCGGGTTTGAAATAATCCAACGGAACATTCAACACATTGCATATCATGAAATATTCATCTACACTAATACCTCTTTTGCCATTAAGCATCGCGCTGCACGAACTTGGACTGATTCCCAATACTCTCTGTAAGAATGCCTGCCTTATTCCGCGCTCTTTTATGTGTTCTTTAATTTTCATGGCTCTCTCGTCATTACTACTGATTATCCGTACTTTCATCTAAATCTTACTACGGATTAACAGTAATGTCAACTATTTTTTTCGATATGCGTTGAATTTTTCACGAATTCATGTTACGCTATTGTTACGGATGAGCCGTAATGACAGATTTTTTCTGCGTAATGCGTTGAATTTTCAATGAATGATGTTACCTGTTATTTGGGGGCTTTTTATGGGTCAGATACATAAAAATATTGTTGCGAACATTGTATCACACCGTAAGCGGCTCAATTTATCTCAGGAACAGTTAGCTGAAAAGGCTGGTGTTAAAAAATTTACAACCGTATCCAGTTGGGAACGGGGCGCGAATTTACCCAATATTGAGACACTGTTTAAGCTCTGCGAAATATTCGATATAACTATGGACGAGATGTACGGCGTTAACACCGCAGACGTAACAAACAGCAGAGCAGCAGCAGAAACCTTAAGAGAACATTATGGAGAAAAAGCCGTCCATCTAATGAAAATATTCGCCGCAATGAATAATCAGGGGCAAAAAAAATTGGTAGACTACGCAGCCGATTTAATAATAAATCCCGCTTACGCGGATAAGAGTAAGATCGCGGGAGGTTAAAAACTGGCCAACGGCCCATAATCATTACCATAGGGCACCGCCCTATGTTGTCTAAACCCCAACCACGGAACTAAAAACAATGCACTGCCTCACCTGCACAGTAACCGAAGACCAACACGAAATCGCCTCAACCATCGGCTATGAAAACAATATGGGCGGATGCGTTGAAGAACAAAGCGGCGCAAATATAAAATTTATCTTCTACTTTCAAAATGAGGACGACGCCAAAGCGGCCGCTAAATCTTTCACCGAAATATTATCAATCGCTTCAACTGTCGAATTTGTAGAAAATCAGGATTGGAACGCGAAGTGGAAAGAGTCAATGGAACCCGCTCAAATAGCGGATGGAATCTGGGTCTCACCAAGTTGGCTTGAACCCCCTTCAAAAGGGCGCAGCGCATGGATAAAAATTGAGCCGAAGATGGCATTCGGCACCGGCCATCACGAGACCACGCGCCTTGCGGCGCAGGAGATAATCAACCGGAAAAACGAAATCAGCGGTAAATCGGTACTTGACATAGGCACAGGCTCAGGGATTCTCTGCTTTACCGCCAATCTCGCGGGAGCGGCGCTGTCTCTTGGGGTTGAAATCGACAGCTGCTGCCTTGAAAATCTCGCGGAAAATTTACGCGATAACCCGCCGCCGCATAAATCAAAAGTAAATTTTATGATAGGCTCGCTATCTTCAATAAAAGAGGATGCCGCGTTTGACGCAGTTATTATGAATATGCTCTACAGTGAGTCTGTACCTCTATTAAGACAGGTAAAATCACTATTAAAAAAGAATGCTATTTTGATATGGTCGGGAATTCTTGCGGAAGAGCAAAACGATGTTGTTGAGCAAGCGCAACGTTTTGGGTTTACGCTTGCCAACTCTCGAATTGAAAATGAATGGTGGTGCGGGAGTTTTATCTCACACCAACCATAAGCGACACACGTTCACGTTTACCGTCTGACGTAGTGACCGTACCTTTGACCAAATACGTGCCTTCGGCGACTTGGCGTTTTTTCGCGTCTTTCAAATTCCAGGAGCCAACAGCACGTCGCGCCTGCGTATCCGCAGCTTTGTCTTTTATGCTCACCCTTTTGTTAACAACATTACCGGATGCGTCAAAAATCGTAAGTGATGCGCTTTTTATCCGCTTGCCCTGCCAGAAGAAATTTACAACGCCGGCAGATTTCACCGCAGGATTGGGAGCGGCTGTAAATTCACCTGACAATACATTTACAGACGTGTTGTTATCCGCTCCCGGATTTATCTGCGGAACGCTGCGGTCAGGCGATAATACTGAGTTTGTTGTACCAGTACTAAAAACCGGCTGTTCAACCGGCGCAATGTATTTCCATGAAGAATCCCCCGCAATATCAAAGCCCGATACTTCAGTTCCAGTAACCGTACCAACAACAACGGTCACAACATCGCCTTCGATTACGCCATTTAACGTCGGCGGGATGATTACTGTACCGTTATCATTAACCTCGCCGTCATTATTCCATGTAAGCTGTCTTTCATTGATGGTGAACGGCACTACGGCGCCACCTCTCTGCGTCGGACTGGTGAACGTGATTGTCAGTGTGTAGTCGCCGGGATATACGGGCGGTTCATTAATTCCAAAATAACTCATTGTAACTTCAGGACCGCTGTTACTATACTTACCCATATAAATATGGCCGATAGTACCATCGTAATCCGGCGGATCCGCCAACACTATAGGGTCTACCCACTCATCACCGTAAATAATTTCATCAGGCAGCGTAACGTCAAACTTAACAACAGGTCTGCAGATGGGAGGACTCGCATTTATATTGGTAATAGCAGCCTGGACACTGGTTGGGAAATAGATGTAAAATCCGCCGTCAACCATTTCTGTTCCGCTTCTTATTCTATTCTGCACGTCAGCATCGGTAGGCGCTGCACCTGCGACCCCATACGGTTGAAAACCATTAATTCTAATAGCCGGATTATTAGCACCAAGATTCCAGGTGATATTAGGCGAATGTCCTATGAACCAACACTGTCCGGCGCCGGTTTGGCCGTTAATGTTTTCTGCACGGTTAACCACCTGATCAAACGTCATATTGCCGCAGTAAGGGCTGCTGGAAGTAAAAGCATCATCAAAACCGCAACCGCCAGCGTTATTGAAAGCAACCGTAATTTCCCGGCCTCCCGTCATATTCACTGCGCACGTATTGGGGCCGGTAAGACTGCGGGGACCGGGATTGGGACAGCCCACCCATCCTGAAAACACAGAGCCGTCTTCAGGAGTCGCAGTGATGGTTACCGAAGCATTGTACGGATAAAACTCATCCTCATTCAGGTCAGGGGCAGCCGTTACAGTACCAGTACCTAAACCGAGATGATTTATCGTGAGCCTGTTTGGGACTAAGCTAGCTGTAATTTCCCGGTCTCTTAACATATTTACCTGACATGTATTAACACCGGTATGATTTGGTACGGCAGGACTGGGATTGGGGCAGCCCTCCCATCCTGTAAACACATAGCCCGTTGCAGGGGTCACTGTAATTGTCACCGGTGTCTGATGGGTATAAAGTCCGCCGGTCTCTGTGGGCTCTTCGTGCGGAGCCGGGCTTAAGCCTACGGTACCGGAGTTTGCAGCGCGATTTACCGTAAGCAGCTTTAGAGAAGTATCATCACATATTTCTCCGCCAGTTATTTCAAATTCCTGAAACGTCCAATAGCCGGTAGGAACGTAAATGTAAAACCCCCCATCAACCTCTTCTATACCAGCTTCTTGAAAAACAGTAGCACAAGCAGGCTGGCTCCACCCTATATTACCACAGGTGCGTGGCATTGTTACTCCATTAACCACAGGCATGGCGCCTGCAGTCATATTCCCCATTCTGGCAACATTCTCAGCAAAAAAGCACGCCTCTGCATTTGACAATTGTACTTGACCATTATGGCTTGTCGTTCGCACAAGAGTAGCGCCAGGAAAATCAGGATCAGTCCTAAGCACCATCCCTTTACACCAGTCAGGTTGATACCCACACTGCGCCTCCGCTCTCCCAACCAACCCCGTCATAACCATCACCCCAACCATAACAACTATCTGCAGCATCCGGCCAACCGTCACCAAACTTTCGCATTTTTTCATGACTATTACTCCTTATCAGAGATAAATGAAATTCCTGTTAATCTAATTTAAAATGTTCGCTGCGCCCATCATTATAAATAGATATGGGTTCTCCACAACTCATATATTATACCATAATTTTTGTGTAAAGTAAATCTTTTTTTGCGGGATTAAACCAAAAGCTCTAACTCAAACCCTGGGTGCTTTGCGAGGTCAATAAGAACAGGTTTTATTTTCTGACGGTTTTTTGATTCAAAGATAATGATTTGCGGCGACTCAAGATGTTCAGAGCTGTTTTTTGCGACTACAGCTATAAAACCAAGAAACTCCGGACGCGGCGCGTTCACTATTTTCACCTGCGCACCTACAGGGAAGAGCGGGACTATTGACAGAAGCATTTTAACTATCTCTGAATTTGCAGCGCTGCCGCTCATTTTTATAAGCTCTTTTAATGCCTCTCTCACACACAGCCTCTTATCCCAATCCCTGCCGGTTGTAAGCATATCGTAAGTGTTTGCGACCATCACAATTTCGGCAAACCGGTGAATCATGTTTCTGCGCGAAATATCTTTAACCGGCTGGCCGTTATCACCTTTAAGTTTAAGCGGATACCCCGTGCCGTCCTGCCTCTCATGATGCTGTAAAACCACAGCCGCGCTTGTGGGCGGAACCGAACCGTTTTCCGTAAGCATTACATAGCCAAGCGACGTGTGCTGAGCGTAAACGCGCTTCTCTTCCTCTGTGCGATCGCTTGGTTTCTTCGTAATAATCTCCGGCGGGGTAACAATCAAACCTATATCGTAATGAAGCGCTCCGATACCAAGCTGTTTCATCTCGTCGTAAGAGAATTTAAATTTTCTGCCAAGGCACAGAGAGGTAATCGTCACATTCATCGCGTGGCTCAATAAATCGGGGCATGACTGCTGCATGGCAGACATATTAAGCACAACACTGCCCTGACTCACAATCTCATCTATAAACTTTTGAAGCGCGGCGGCCATGCCGGAGGTCATAATATACTTGCTTAGGTACTGGCGGTTTTTCGCGATAATGTCTTTAACATGCTCATTGCTTTTAACACGAAAGCGCGCCATCGCGGCGGAAAGCTCTTTTGTGGATTCGGTCATGGCGCAGGTCATCTCGCGCTGAGATTCCTGAGTGATGGTATCGTCCGGTATTACATCTTCGGTGCCTTCAACATGAACAAGCACCGTTTTGTAACCCATCTGCTTAAGCCGCTCACGATACCTCTCCTTAATACGGTACCCGGCGGCTAAAAGCATCTCTCCTGAGGGAAGAAATATCGACTCCCCAAGAACCATCTCTTCATCAATTTCATCAATATTATAACGAACCATATTATCCTGTACGGGCGCGATTAATCGCGCCCCTCCTACGCCTTAATCCACTCTTTATGAATCTCAGGAATATCCTCTAACAACTGCACCGTATGCTCACTCTTCGGCGACTGGGTAACCTCATCGGGTGAACCCTGCTCTATTATTTTGCCTTTGTGCATTATAAAGAGCCTGTCGCTCACATAGTACGCTAAACCGATATCATGAGTGATAAATACGATTGTCATTTTCAGCTCTTCTTTGAGCTTCATCAAATAATCAAGGATATTCGCTCTTACGCAGGCGTCAACCATACTTGTCGGCTCGTCCGCAATAAGCACCTTTGGGCGAAGAACAAATATGCGCGCTAAAAGCATACGCTGCATCTGTCCGCCTGAAAGTTCAAACGGATATTTTCCCGCAACCTCAGAAGGCTTTACGTTAACAGCAAGAAGCGCCTGGTCAACCCTGTCTTCCATCTCTTTATTAGAGGGTTTGTCTTTATATATCCCAAACGCAGCCTTGAGCTGTGCGCGAATCGGGAAGAATTGATTGAAACAGCTGAACGGGTCCTGAAACACAGCCTGCACCTCGCGCCAGTGAGCGCGGGTATCTGTAATCGGCTTGTCTTTGTAAAGGAATGTTCCGGCTGAAGGTTGATAGAGTCCAAGCATCATCTTCGCAAGAACGCTCTTGCCGCAGCCTGAGCCGCCTACAAGAGAGACAATCTCCTCATCTGCAATATGAAAAGTGACGTCATCCACAGCTCTTACAAGTTTCTTGCCGTGACCAAATGAGCAGACACAATTTTTCGCGTCGAAAATATTTTTACTCTGCATAGTCGCACCTCACCTGTCTGTCTCCGACAATTCTTATCTCTTGTTTTTTAAGTTTACATTCAGGACGCACCGCCGGACAGCGCTCCGCAAAGCGGCACCCTTCAATAGGATTAGCCAGGTTAGGCGGAGCGCCCTCAATCGCCGTTGGCTTGCGGTTCTTTTGACCCGGCTCAGCGCTTAACATCGCGCCCATAAGCGCCTTTGTGTAAGGATGACGGGGGTCAAAAACTACCTGTTCAGCAGTCCCCTTTTCAACAATCTCTCCTGCGTACATGATAGCTATATTATCCGCAACGTGTCTAAGAAGCGGAAGCTCATGAGTGATGAAGATCATCGTCGAAAAAATACCCTTTTCAAGCAGATCAAAAATCATCTTGATAACTACCTTCTGAGTAGTAACATCAAGAGCGGAAGTCGGCTCGTCAGCAATCACCATTTGGGGATTGAGCAATGTCGAAATCCCAATAACAGAACGCTGTCTCTCCCCCGCCGTCAGCTGAATAGGGTGAGAGTTAAGCACCCGCTGAGTATCCATCCCAAACAGATTGAACCTCTCAACCAAACGCTCATAGATTTGCTTCTTATCAACCCCTTTAAGATGAGCGGACATAACGTCTGCCGCTATATCCTTCACCTTGCGCGTAGGATTAAGCGCGTTAAAAGCTCCCTGAGGTATCATAGAGACCTTGCGAGATAAAACATTCTGACGCACATCCTCAGTCGTACGGTTCATGAGCGACTCTCCGTCTACCCGCACATCTCCGCATGTCGGATACAAAGGCGGTATAAAGAGTCCCATGAGACCGTTAACAAGTGTGGATTTACCGCATCCCGATTCTCCGGCAATTCCCAAAATCTCACCCTGCTCCATAGAAAAGGAGACGTCGGTGACAGCGTGTATTTTCTGACCGAAACGGGTCAGATAGTGAAGACTTAGTTTTTCTACTTCAAATATAGCCATAACGCTCCCATTTACTTACGTAAGCGTGGATTAAAGACGCCTTCCATTGACGTGTTAATTAGATAAAGCGCAAACACGATAACAGTGATAACCACAGTCGCGGGCATAAACGCCCACCATATACTGTGACCTAATGCTCCATTGTTTCTGGCGTCGTTAAGAATCGTACCCAAAGACGTTGTATCCATCGGGCCGAGACCAATCATAGAGATAGCCGACTCAGACAAAATGCCCGACGCCACCTGTATAATAAACACCATGAAAACATACGAAAAGATGTAAGGCAGTATGTGTACAAGAATCACCCGCAGAACACCGTCGCCGTTAAGCTTTGCAAGTGATATGTGATCTTTACTTTTGAGCGCACTCGCCTGAGCGCGCACGGCACGGGCGCTCCATGTCCACCCTGTCATCCCAATAATCACACCTATCAATGTTAGTGATCTACCCTCACGAATACTAGAACTGATAAGGATAAGAACAACAAACTGAGGTATAACCACAAACAGGTTGGTCATCATATTAAGAAGATCATCGATAAGACCACCCTTAAACCCGCCGTAAATCCCAATGAGAGTCCCGATGGTTGTAGCAATAATCCCCGCCAAAAATCCCACATAAAGCGACGAGCGAAGGCCCGCTAATAAAAGCGAAACATAGTTGCGTCCGAGATGGTCAAGACCAAGCAGAAACTCACCGCCCGGAGCCGCATACTGAGCACCAGCCCGCGCCATCGAAATATTGTGGAAAATGGGACCGAACAGCGCAATGAGAAGCGTGCCAAAAAACAGCACAGTTCCAATAACAAACATAGGCGATTTTAATAAGTTTTTAAGAAGTTTCATACCGCTCAGCTCCCCTTCCCAATCTGAAGACCGGCTTTCACACGAGGGTCAAAGAAAGCTATCATAATGTCAACAGTAAAGTTTGCGATAAGAACCGACGTAGTGATGATGAGCGTAACGCCCTGAATCATCGGGTAGTCGTTATTCTGTATAGCCGTCAGCATCGCCATCCCAAGCCCCGGATATGAGAATATCATCTCCGTAATAAGCGCGCCTCCTATCATCACTCCAAGCGAAAGCGCAAGACCTGTAATCTGCGGCAGCATCGCGTTTCTGAAAAGATAGGCAAGCACCTTAGTCTCCTTGAGTCCAAGCCACTTTGCATACTTGATATAATCTGTACCAAGTTCATAAATACCCATCGAACGCATACCAATCGCCTGACCGCCGGCCAATATTAAAAATATTGAGAAGAACGGCAGCACATAGTGATGCGCGACAGATGAGAAGAACGCAACTGAAAATGACGGCATAACATGGTTTGCATATCCGCCCATTGCCGGAAACCATTGCAGCCCCACGGCAAAAAAGTAAACAAGCAGCATCCCGAACACAAAGAACGGGAACGCGCTTAGGCCAAGGGCAAACGGGAAAAATACTTTGTCAAATACCCCGCGGCGGTAAGCGGCCAACGCGCCAAGCAAATTACCTACGATCCATCCAAATACAATCGCGGGAAGCTGCAGCGCAAGCGTCCAGGGTACTGCTTCCTTTATGACGTCTACTACTTTTTTCGGATACTTTTGAAATGAAGTCCCAAGATCACCCCGCAAACACATCCCTATGTAAGTTGTAAACTGCTCGAAGTTTGAGGCTCTCACAGGTTTGCCCTCGCTGTCGCGCACAATCTCGCGCTCCGCGCCTTTGCCTGCTACTTTAACAAGCCCAAACTCCTTGAGATAACCTTCCTCTTTTATACGGGCGTCCTCAGTACTCATACCGCTGCCCGTTTTACCCATGATGATGTCAACAGGATTATGTTTACCAAGCCGCGGCAAATAGAAATTAATAGTCACCGCGACAAGGAAGGTGAGAAAATACCACCCCGCCCTCATCAGGATAAACCTCAATGTCGGATACTGTTTTAACATTTTTAGTCAGCCTTTCGCCTTTCTTCTTAACTAATTAGTTTACTTAGCCAACTGCAAGTTCCAAAGAATCTTTGTGCTCGCTCCAACCCAAGGCAGGAGAGGCGGCGCATAAGGGTTGGCAGTTGTCGGCCAGTTTTTCCATTGTTTCGTGCTGAACTGATAGAACTGCTCAGGCAGATAGCACATTGGAATCACAGGCTGGTCCTGCATAAAAATCTTATTAAGCTCACGGTAAGCCGCAACAATCGCCGCATCATCAGTCATTGTAGGTATAACTTTGAGAAGGCTGTCAACGGCTGTACGGAATCCGGGAGTTCCAGGCTGATTGTAACGGCCCTGGTTCTCATTCATCCTGTTGTCACCGCCCACAGGCGCCCAGTTGCGTGATGACATAACAGCGTCAAAACGGCTCCAGGGAAGTGAAGGGGTAACGTTCTCAGCAAGCTTGCGCATAACTATATCAAAGTTTCCGGGGCCGTGAGCAGACCAGTAGATACCCGCGTCAACAGGACCTTCGCGCACGTCTATACCGGCAGCGCGCAAGCTCGTCTCTGCAATCTTAACCATAGCTTCCCAGTCAGACCAACCTGCAGGAACCATAAGAGAGAGCGTAGGCAGACGGTTGCCGTCTTTATCTGTCATGTGGTCAAGAGTTCCGTCAGCCTTGAAAACTGATTTGTAACCTGCGTCAGCCAAAATCTTCTTTGCAAGCTCAGGGTCATACTTTACACCAAACTCCGCAGCGTCTTCAGCATTAAAAAACTTCTTCTCAAGACCCTGATTCATTATAAGGCCGGGCTGTAAATCAGAAGCGTAGTTAGAAACCGCAAGCTCCTTAATATCATTATAATTGATAGCCGCAGCCATAGCGCGGCGGAAATTTTTATCATTGAGAGGCGCCTTTGTGGTATTAATCACAAGAAGCGGCATAGTACCGGGAACATAATAAGGCGCGTCATCGTACCAGGTCTGTACACCCTGCCTCTTCTTAAGCCAAATTCTTGGCATAAATGTCTGCGAAGCGTCCAAGTTACCCTGCTGCAGCGCAAGAGCGAAGTGGTCATTGCTCTTATATATAGGGTGAATGATAAACTCAGGAGCAGGAAGTTTACCGCCGTAAAGCTCATCGTTACCCCAGTAATCTGCACGGCGCTTCAAAACGATTCTCTCGTTAGTATAGTTTTCGATATTATAGGGGCCGGAAACAACAGGGTCTTTGTCAATCTTGAGCCTCTGCACGGCGCTGAGGTCATTGCCGTTCTCTTCAAGCAGCTTTTCAAATACATGAGCGGGAACAATACGAATCGCCTGTAAATGGTCAAGAATAACAAGCGGGTTATTGCGTCCCTCTTTGTTTACTACAAACGTAAGACGCTCACCGCCGCCTTCAAGCTCTTCAACCAATATCTCTTTGGTGAAATCAATAGCAAAAGCGGTAGGCGCGTTTCTGAAACGGCGGCCTATGTCAAAAATAAACTTAACGTCGGCAGATGTAACAGGCTTGCCGTCGCTCCACTTCGCTTTTGGATTGAGGTCAACTATAACCTTATCAGGGTCACTTGAAACAAGCGTACCGAGAAGCGGCTCAAACTCACCGTTGAGTGAATTATAAGTAATGAGCGGCTCATACATAAGGTTAAAGCGGTCGTTTACCGGCCATGCGGCCATCCATGCTTCAACAAGCGGATTGAACGTATTAGGATCACCCCACTGCGAACCGGCTAAGTACAAAGTCTTAGAACGCGGAAACCCTGTTTCTCCGTCACCGCCGCCGCATGACGCCAACCCAAGTAACATCGCACTCATTGCCAACACTTTCAGAAACGACCTGATCATAAGCTATTCCTCTTCCGAGCTAAAGGTTTCTTTAAGATTATTATAAATTGTTTTCTTTCATAAAAACAGAGTTTTTTTTAATTAAGCCCTTAAAACTATAAAAACAGATATAAAAAAGAAAATAAGTTCGGCAAAGTCTAAAGGCAATCTTTTTTAACTGTGTACTGGAAAAGGTTTCATTTTTATGTTATTTTATTCAGTATGAGAGCGTTTTTATTTTTAATAATTTTGTTTTCTCTGCCTGCAGCTGCACAGACAACACAGACAGTTTACGCAGAACAGGACAGCATACTCCTCATGAAACTTCTTGATGAGTTCAAGTCACAGCCTCTTCGTACAGGCAAACTCATGGTTGAAATGGGGAAAAAGCTGCTGGGTAAACCATATCCCGACCATATCCCGGTAACTTTGGGCGGCAAACCGCCTGCTGATACCGGAGTTATCAATACAAACGAAAAGCTCATAGTAGAACTGAGGACTTTGGACTGCGTCACGTTTGTTGAAAACTGCCTTGCCATGGCGAGGACAGTAAAATCAGGCAACCCCACATTTCAACAATTCGTTATAGAGCTTGAAAAAAACCGCTACCGTAACGGCAAAATGGACGGCTACAGTTCGCGTCTGCACTATTTCAGCGACTGGATTTACGATAATACGCAAAGAGACCTGCTCACGCTTCCCAAAGTAAAAGGTCAGCAGCCCATTAAATTCAACATACACTTCATGACATCACGGCCAGACAACTACCCTGTACTGAAAGCTAATCCTGAAATACGTTCGCAAATCGCATCAACAGAAAAAGCTATCTCTGAACGAAGATGGCAATATATCAAAAATGAAGATATCGCTGCTTGTGAAGATGACCTTCAAGAGGGCGACATAGTAGGATTAGTCACAAACGTACGCGGTCTTGACATGATACACGCAGGCATGCTTGTACGTTTGAACGGACGCATACACATGCTGCACGCGTCAACAACACACAAGAGAGTGGTAATAACGTACACTCCGCTTGCCGATTATCTGGCTACCAAAAAAACTATTACGGGGATGATTGTCGCGAGACCGAAATAACACCGCCGGGCCGTAACATTCCCGTAGGGCGTTGCCCTACTCTGTATGATTATAGGGCGTTGCCCTATATGGGATGCAGATCAGCGGGGGTGGAGCTCTATGGGCTGTGAGCCCGTAATCATTAATATGGGGCACGCCTATGTGTGTATGTCACTGTGCGCGTATGTCAGATACTCCTGCGCTCTCTGGGCAGCTTCTTCAAAGCCGCCGTTTAGCAGATGTTCTGAGAGCGCGTTTAAAAGCTCTTTAGTCCGGCTTGACCATTTATTGACAGACAGTGAAGAGAGCACGTTCTTGGCGTCTTTGCTGTTGTAATCAAGGCATGCCTCTTTAAAAGCTGACAATTGCTGCGATAGAAAAGCCAAGTCCTCATCTTCCGTTTCGCAAATGTCATCTTCGGCGGGCGATAATTTTTGGATAAGAGAGTACAGGCCGTTTAAAAATTGCGGCAGCTCATCGGATATTACTTTTTTATCTCCCCCTCTTGCAGACGCTTCAAGCCTTGCCGCTGCGCCGGACATCACGTTTTCACCCACATACGCAAGCGCGCTCTTCATGGCGTGAATATTTATTGTGAAATTGTGCAGCTCCTCAGGGCTTATATTATTTGCGGTTTTCATAGTGTTCTCTATAATCGGGAGTATATTTTTTGCGTCCCGCACAAACACGGCAAGCAGCCCCGGTTCTACAGCCGCGGAGTTTTGTTTCTGAACTTTTGCCAGATAGCACCGCTGCCTCGCTTCCGCAATAACCTCAGGCGGCTGCTTGTCGCGTATCATCTTGTTAAGTACGTTATTTAATATCCTTACGTCTATAGGCTTGGAGATAAAACCGTCAAAATCTTTTGCGAGGAATATCTCCTCCTGACCTACTACTGCGTTGGCTGTGAGCGCGACAATCGGATGAGAATAACCGAAATCGCGCAGATGCTTTACAGTCTCAATACCATCCATTACAGGCATCATGTGATCCATGAATATGATGTCGTAAACCTTGCCGCTTTTAACTTTATCTATCGCCTCAAAACCGCTTTTGGCAGTATCAAGCGACAAGCCGTAAGGCGACATCAGCCCGTTTGCAACATAGAGATTCGATTCTACGTCGTCAACAATCAGAACGCTGCCGTAAGGCATATACTCACGTATAAGCTGCGCGCGCTTTACTAATGCCGCTTCGTCCATGCGGAAACGGGTCAGGTTCTGCGCAAGCTCTTTGCCTAAAACAGTGTCGCAGCCTCTCTTTTGCGGCAGGCGCACCGTAAATGTGGAACCCTTGCCGGGTTCGCTCTCAACCGCAATTTTACCGCCCATTACCTCTATCAGGTTTCTTGTGATACTCATACCAAGTCCGGTGCCTTCAACGGAGTAATTGTTTTCAGGATTAAAACGGGAGTACTCGTCAAACAGCCGGCTTATCTGCTCTTCGGTCATTCCCTGACCGGTGTCGCTTACGTAAAAAACAAGCGTCGCCTCCGAACCATTTTCCTCATTTTCAGCAGAGACGGATAACTTTACCGAACCTTCATCGGTGTATTTAAAAGCGTTGGAGAGCAGATTGTTTAAAACCTGCTTAATACGAATCTCATCCCCTATCAGCTTTGCCGGAGTGTTTTCATCTACATGAAGCTCAAATTCAAGCGGCTTGCTGCTTTGGCGCATCATGTTGAGCTGTACGGTATCGTTAATAAGGCTTGAAACCTCGTATTTGGCGGCGGCAAGCTCCATTTTGTTAGACTCTATTTTCGACAAGTCAAGTATATTGTTGATAATGGTGAGTAAAAGCTCCCCTGAATTGTTAACCACAAGGAGAGCTTTTTCAATATCCGGCGCAATAATTTCATTCTGGAGCAGAATCTCTGTCGCGCCCAGAATCGCGTTTATCGGCGTTCTTATCTCATGACTCATACGGGAGAGAAATTGACTCTTAAAACGGCTGGTACGCTCCGCCTGCTCTTTTGCCTCAATAAGCTCGGTTAAATCTACAGAGTGCTGAATATGAACCGTTCTGCCGTCATGCCACTGTATATAGCGGTCGGTATTGCGGTATACCCGTTTTGTTAACGTGCTGCGCTCCTCCCACTCAATAATAGCCGCGGGGTCGCTGTTAAGCCTGTAGCACGGGCAGAATTCACACTTTTCATTCATACCGTCCTGCAGGATTTTATAACAAATCTGCCCTATGCAATCACCCTCAATACCGTAGTGTTTTTTCATGTAATCATTCATAAAAAGAATCTCGCCGGTATCGGGAACGGTTACATAAATCATTATATCCAATCCGTTAAGTATATCTTCCAACATTTTAAGCGACCGTGTAGATTCATATACCTGTGCGTTTGCGGCTTTTAATTCGCGCAAATCACGCGCGTAAGCTGCGACAACAAAGCTGTCTTTATGCTGAACGCGCACAAGCGTAACTTCGCAAGGTATCTGCTCTCCGTCAAGATTATGATGCAGCCATTCAAGACGGCAGTACCCCTCCTCAATCGTCTTGTTCACGGTTTCAATGCTTTTTACTTTTGATAATTTACCGTCGGGCTGATACTGCGGCGAGAGGTCATAAAACCGGTCCATGTACTCCTGCTTGGACGTCAAACCAAAAAGCCTTACCGCTTCCTGATTGCAGTCGATGTGCTTTGCGTCTTTATTTAAGAGATTCGCGCACATGGGTACTGAATCAAGCATAAGGCGCATTCTCTTTTCCGCCTTATCCCTCGCTCTTGCGGTTCTGAGAAGAAATGATAACAGTATCACAGCGCAAACAACCTCAATAACGCCGATAAGCAGCGTATGTTCCGTTTTGCCGGAAAACAGATAGCTTGCGGAAATCATCAGCGCGAATATCAGCACGATAACTAATATCTGCATATACTGATTTATTTTTTTACGTTTTGAAGAATCAGCCATTATAGCCTGCTATCATTGCGTTGTTTTACTAAAGTTCATCAATTATTGAAGACACGATTAAATATTGCGCCGCACCGCCCTCAAACTGCACTACAACCGTGATGTTTTCGGACGGTACGGCGCAATATTTAATCGTGTGTTCTATATTTATGACGCTTTAATTAAATATTTTTGCAATACGTTCATTACCTTATTTATATCTATCGGTTTACCGATATGATTATCCATACCGGCGGCAATGCACTCTTCTATATCGCTTTTAAACACATTTGCCGTCATTGCTACAATAGGCAGCTTTTCACGCTTGCGCTCAGGCAGAGCGCGGATACGGCGCGTGGCTTCCAATCCGTCCATTACCGGCATCTGTAAATCCATAAAGACTAAATCGTATTTCTCAGGATTTGCCGCAACAATATCTACAGCTTCCTTACCGTTTTCAACGCAGTCTATTATAAGGCCCGTCTCTTTTAAAAGCAAAATCAGTATTTCACGGTTGATTTTGAAATCTTCGACAATCAATAACCGTTTGCCTTCAAATGAGACTGCCGGAAGCGCCTTAGCATTGCTGTCACCGTCAGGTTTATCAGCGCCGCCGTCTTTTAAGCTGGGCGTTATGTTTACAACAAATATAAACTTGGCGCCTTTGCCAAGCTCAGACTCCAGCCATATACTGCCGCCCATTGTCTCAATAATGCGTTTTGTAATGGTAAGCCCAAGCCCGGTGCCGCCGTATACGCGGCTCACTCCGCTGTCGGCCTGCATAAAAGCGTCAAATAATCTTTCATGCTTGTCGGGAGATATTCCAATGCCGTCGTCAGCCACCTCTACCCGCAGTTCACACTGGCCGCCGGTTTCCTTTACCAAGGAGACGTCAAGATTAATTTTACCGTTTTCTGGAGTGAATTTTACCGCGTTTGACAATAGATTAGTTATTACCTGCATCAGCCGCTGGTCGTCGCCGTAAACATACCGCGGTAATTTCTCATCTATGTTAGCGGTGAGAGTCTGCTGTTTTTCCTTGGCGCGGAAATGAATCATTGTGAGTACCTTTTGCAGCATCTCCTCAAAATGATATTCAACGTGCGAAAGCTCAAACCTGTCCGCCTCTATTTTTGCTATGTCAAGTACGTCGTTTATTACGCCAAGCAGAAGAGAAGAGGCGTCCGTAATCTTAATAAGAGCCTGATTTTTTTCTTCCAGGCTCTCTGCTTTTTTACCTATGACGGTCATGCCTATAATCGCGTTCATGGGCGTCCGCATTTCATGGCTCATGTGCGATAGAAAATCGCTTTTGGATTTACTGGCGGCTTTCGCCTGTTCAAGAGCCTCTTTAAGTTTTGCGTTCTTTTCATCCATCTCACGTTCCAATTCAGCATGTATGACGGTGTTAGCGCACATAGCCGCCGCGGAACATAATATTTCTGTGCTTTTACTGTCAAAATACCGTTCGGCCTTACGGTCTTCAAAAAGTACAAAACCCCAAAAACGGCCGTTTATGGATACGGGTGAGATAAATGCCGAAACAACTCCGAACGATTTAAACATAGCGGGATTGGGAAGTTCTTCTACGGGGCCGTTTATTACTTCACCGCTCGCGAAAAGCGATTCCCATTCCGGCGCGAAACTGGCATAAGATACATCAAGCAATTGCGGCGTCGGCGGAGTTGTGCCGCCGGAATCCTTGTCCCAGCGGTATATCTGGCCGCTGTGTAAACCGTCAGGCATCTCAAAATTACGCCAGACCGATATCCTGTCTAAATTCAGCATTTCGATAACGCGGCTTAAAGCCACAGTCATTGTATCCTCAAAGGTCTCCTTGCGCTGGGACAAAAACAGGATACTCATCTCATTAAGCACATTAAGCCTTTTCCCGTGCCGTTCGACCTTCTCCATCGCCAATATCAAGCGTTTGTTCGCGTTTCTGTTCTTCATTAACAGCAGCAGGATTATTAATAGAGACAACAGCAGGATTGAGGTCAATATAACGAGGATTACAAAACGCTGATTAGCGTAATAGATGCGCTCTTCAGCTAATTTTTTCTCATAATTGTAAGTTTTGCTTACCCAGTACGTTTCAATTCTGTCGGTATCAATATAGAGCAGTGATTTACTGATAACAGACCTTAACGTCTCTTCATTTATGTTAAACCCGAAAAAAGACTCAGCAAGCGGCGACTTAAATGTAATGTTAATTTTATATCCTGTTTTTTCAAGAAAATTGGTCAGAGTCAAAAACTCATACTCTAATGACATCATCAAATCAACTTCGCCGCTCTCAAGCGCGTCAAAAACTTCATGCGAATAGTCATAAAATTTTATGTTATTATTGTTTGGAAAAAGAGCGCGGTAAATATCTTCACGGGCTGCATTTTTCACTACGCCAACCGTTGCCCTTACAACCTGGTACATCTCTAAATTCGGATAGTCTGATTTTGATATAAGCACATAGCGATTAGTGGCATACGGAATTTTAGACCATAGAAACTTGCCTTTGCGCTCCTCTGTAACCAAAAGTTCACCGACCATCGCGACTTTACCTGCAGAAAGTTTTTCTAAAATTGTACTCCACGCGCTGGTCGGTTTCGCCATGTTCTCAAACTCAATACCTGTCAACTGGGTTATTTCAGATAAAACATCCAATGCTATTCCCTGAAATTTACCCTCCTTTTTATTATAAAAACAGATGGGATAATAATCGTTTTCAAGCGCAATCTGCACTTTGGCCTTTTTTACTAATAAATTGTCTACATAAGACTTTTCCTCATCGGTAAGACGCTTTACAAAACCATATTTTGCATATTCGCTGTTTCCGGTCTTGTAAAAATCAGCTAATTTATCAATCCCGCCGGCAGTGATATACTTGTTTACGACAGAAATCACTGCAGACAATTCCTGATTTGCCGTAGCCAGCGAAACAGGAGTGTATACTAACGGAAAAATATTTTTGTGCACAATAAAATCATCGCTTAAAGTCAATTCTGCCGTAGCTTCGTCAATAAACATGTCTATCATACCGGCGGTGAGCTTTTCATTCACCTCCTGCTCATTGAATATATCCACTTTTTTAAATCCCAATTCAGGGTAAACCGCCTCAACAGACTCTGCGGTAATTGTACCTTTATAGAATCCGATTTTAAGGCCTTTCATATCTTTTAATTCAATCTTTGTAAAATCGTCGCGCGTAATAACGCCAAGCGACCGTTCTGCAATCGGGTATGTCATGCGGTATATATGCTCCCGCTCTGGAGTTGGAGTTATCTCACCGGTAAAATCAATAGTTTTAGCGTCTAACCCATTTTTCAGCTCTTCCCACGTATACAGCTCCAGAACAAAAGGAATACCGAATAATTTTGTTAACAGACTGCAAAACATCGGCGTAAATCCATTATGAGTTCCATCCGGCAGAGTAAACGCTTCTGTTGAAGGCATGCTGCCGTAAATAAATTTCCCCCTTGACGCCTTCAACGCTTCTACCGCATTTATCTCCTCTTTTGTTACACCCGGTATATCACGATAGGACGTTACCGTATTTATATAACGGGAAGAGTGTTTTTGCGGCTGTTTAGACGTCTGCCCAAAACTTGCGAAAGGGCTCACAGCGGTAAGAAACCCGGCGAAAAGAAGCAACGCTGATATTCGGTTTTTTATCATAGCCACCTGTTATCTCCTATTGTCCGATATTCGATATGTCAAGCAACTCATTTATCATTTTCATTAAACTGCTGGACGCGTTATCAATTTCGTCAACATGTCCTTTTATCTCATTTGCGACGGGCAGCATCTTAATGACCTGCGTCATACCTATAATAACATTCATTGGATTGAACATCTCATGGCTCATGCGCGACAAAAATTCACTTCTCACACGGTTCAAATATTCAAGACGTTCTTTTGCCGCAAGCTTTATCTGATTTTCAACCCGCAGTTTAACAACCATCGGACTAAACGGCTTTGGTATAAAGTCAACAGCCCCAAGCGTCAGCCCTCTCTCTTCCGCCTCCGTATTATTAAGACCTGTGATGAATATGACAGGAATATCCTTCGCTTTTTTCGAAGCTTTAAGAGCGGCTATCACATCATATCCGTCCATTTCAGGCATGATGATATCGAGCAGAATAACGTCAGGCATATTCTCTTCGGCTACCCTGAGAGCTTCCGAGCTGTCCTTAAGCGCAAAAATTTTATAATCCGCGCTCAAAATATTCGTCAGCACAATGATATTTGATTTCTCATCATCTACAATTAAAACGCTTTTTCTTTTTGATTCATCCATTTTCTGCCGTCAGCCTTTTTTTGAGATGTTCGAGTTTTGTGATTGCCAGTTTAAATTCATACTCTTCTATTTGATGTATAAGCTCATCCGCTCCAGGCACCGCGTAAAGTTCATCTAAAAATTTCAAGCTCTCGGTATCGTTGTTTCTTAACAGAGGTTCCAATTTTTCAATCAGTTCAAGCGCCTTTGCCACGTCAACAGCCTCTATTTTCTTTCCGTCCTTAGTTTCCATAAGAAGCGGCGAAAGTTCATCAAGAACCGATTGCAATTCAGTTTTGAGGCTGTACATCTGCTCCTCTGTAAGAAGGTTTTTTCCGCCGGAGAGCATGGTCTCAACAACCGCGGCTACTGTTTGCAGCTGTTTTTTACCAATCTGCGCAGCGTTGCTCTTTAGCGTATGCGCAAATCTGTGGGCTGATTTTATATCGCCGCCCTTTACCGCCTCAAAAATTTTGTTATACGTAGTTCTATTATCTTTTACAAAATTCATTTTGAGCTGTTTTAACATTTTCTCATCTTCGTCAAACTGGCGGCTTACATCCACATCTGTAAAGCTTTCGACAGAAATATATTTTACAAGACATTTCCAAAGGTCCTTCGATGTAAACGGCTTACCCAGGCAGTCCGACATTCCGCTGATTCTGTAAAGCTCCAAATCGTTGGACATTATATTTGCGGTTAAAGCGACTATTGGAGTTTTTGTCTTAAATTCAGCGATTTTAGCCGAAGCCTCCAAACCGTCCATTACAGGCATGTGTATATCCATGAAAATCAAATCAAACGGTCTCTTGCCGCTTTTTACGCGCTGTTCTATTATCTCAACGCCTTCCTTGCCGTTATGCGCCACTACAGTGCTTAAACCCACCCGCGCAAGATGGCCGCAAATGACCTGCTGGTTTAAACTGTTATCTTCACAAATGAGAATCTCGCCCTTGAAATTAGGTTTTTCAAACTCATTAACCATAATTTTTTCAGTTATCTCATCAACGTCGTCAATCAAATTAAATTTCAGTTTAAAGCTGAATTTACTGCCGACCCCAATCGCGCTTTCTACGCCAAGCGTACCGCCCATAAGCTCTATTATACTTTTTGTTATGGTAAGCCCAAGCCCTGTGCCGCCAAACCTGCGCGTTACACTGTCGTCCCCCTGCACAAAGGGTTCAAATATTCTCGCAATCTGCCCTTCATCCATACCGATGCCGCTGTCTTTTATCTCAAAATGTATGGTTACGCTTTCGCTGTCGGAACTTTCAATAGACGCCAAAAGCTTGACGGTGCCGATATTTGTAAATTTAACGGCATTGGAGAGCAGATTAGTGAGCACCTGACGCAAACGCACCGGGTCGCCCAAAAGTTTCTTCCCGACAGACGGCTCGGCATAGCAGTACAGCATTACGCCTTTTTCTTTAGTCCTTGGGATAATTGCAGATTGACAATGCGCAAATATGTCGGTTAAATCAAACGGAATATTTTCAAGTATTATTTTACCCGATTCAATCTTTGAGATATCCAATATGTCGTTGATTATCTTGAGCAGCCACTCCGCGCTATCCTGTATATTGTGAAGGTATTCTCTGGTTTTCGGGGCAATATCGCCGTACTGCGCAAGTTCTGAAAACCCTATGATGCTGTTCATGGGCGTTCTGATTTCATGGCTCATATTGGCTAAAAAGATGGATTTGGTTTTATTGGCGTCTTCCGCGGCGTCACGCGCCTTGTTTATTTCAATGATTGACTCTTTTATCTCAGTAATGTCAATGCACTGCTCCATAAAAACACGCGTTCCGTCCGGCCAGTCTATAAACCTGCTTGAAATCCTGTAATGTCCTTTTGTTACAGGATTATAAAATTCCCATGAGACGACTTTATTTGAATTTATGTCAAGGTCGTTTTTCGGACAGAACCCGCAGCGTCCCGCGGCGTCCCTAACAATCATCTTCCAGCACTGCTTGCCTATAGCGTCATCTGTAAAGCCGAACTCTTTCTTAAACGTCTCATTGAGGTAAATAATTTTATCGGATTCAACCTCTGTAATAATGAGCATGGTATCCATTGACTCAAGCATTTTTTCCATGACGTCATGAACTCTGTTTAACGCAAGCAGACGCTCATTCTCTTCGGTTATATCCCTCTGCGCTCCGGCGACATGAATGGCATTGCCGTTTTTATCACGGATGGCTTCAGCGGTTGCGTGGTGATACGCGTACTCTCCGTTTTTCTTTAATATCCGGTACTCAATGTCATAAGGCGTTCTGCCGCTCACATCATTCAAAAATGCGGTTAAAGCGCCAAAAGCCCTCTCTCTGTCGTCAGGGTGCATCCGGTTTACCCAGCTTTCGATTACGCCGGGCAAATCATCTTCGTTTTCAAATCCCAGAAGCCTGTTAAACTCTTTAGCCCCGATAAACTCATTTTTAACGCTGAGCGGATTTTCCCTGTCAATCTCCATCTCCCATAAAACAAGCTTGGCCGCTTTTACTACCATGTTCAACGTTAAAAGCTGAGAGTTATTTATATTGTTAATGCGGGCAAGCTCCATCTCCCGCTCACGAATCTCATTCATCATACTTTCCATACGGCGCTCAATAACGCCTGAAACAAATCTCGCGATTATAATACAAACCGTAAGTACGGCCAAAGTTATCAGCACTACCATTAAGATGAAAAACCATATTCTGTTTGTATTTTCCATCGTATAAAAACCGACAAACAGCATTCCGACAACTTCATCATCAGCGCCGTATAACGGAGAGTATCTGACAAGAACGTCTTTGCCGAAAAGCTGTATTTTACCGGTATACGCCGCTCCCGCAAGCACCTTGGAGCTTATCTCTTTATCCGCTGTTGTCCCCAGAACATACGTTCCGTCGCTGTACATAACAGTAGAAGCGACACGTTCATCGTTCAGAAAGATTGTTACTTCACTTCCTGTGATAGCTTTTAAATTATGCACAAAATCCTGGTCGTCTAACTTGAACCCCAAAGAGACAACGCCTATAATGTTCATATTGCTATCGTATATCGGAGCGCCCGCATACGCGCCAAGACGTATGGTAACGCCCTTTGCGACATAGGACTCTATACTGCCGTTCAAAGCCTGGCTTACATGGGGTAAATGCGCGAGAGTGTCGTCATATTTGTCATCATGGGTTCTTGTCAGAACAACGCCGTTACGGTCAATTATCGTACAATAATCAACCCGCGCCATATTTTTAAGAGCGTTTGCGGTACGTACGAGCTTATCGCGGTTGTTACTTTTGAGCGCCTCTATCAAATCAGGATTGGCTGCCATTCCTATCGCGGCGACACGCGCGTTTGCTTTTAAACTGCCTATCTCATGTTCAATCACATTTGCGGCGACATTAATTTTATTGTACACGGAACGGTTTATTTCTCTATTGTAAATAATCAGGGAGGCAGCAAAAAAAGCGACATTACATATAAGCGTTACAGTAATCATGGAGATAAATATTCTTCTTTTAATCCTCATAAAATCAGCCTCTATACGGAATTATGCAACGTTCCTGATAATCACATTAATTATTATAACATTATGTATATATAATATCTATATAATTAATTGCTTATATTATTCATAATATCAGCGGACACAGTATAAGTCTTTGATTTTACTGTGAATTCTCAACAAAACCGTTCTCCGCTCTCGGATGAGCCTGACGGTAAACTTTAAGCAGATGTTCGCGCGAAATATGTGTATAGACCTGAGTAGTAGAGAGCGAAGCGTGGCCTAATAATTCCTTCACAGCCCTTATATCCGCCCCGGCGTCAAGCAGATGCGTGGCGTAAGAGTGGCGCAGAACGTGAGGGCTTCTCTTTTTTTGTAAACTGACATTAGAGAGTGTTTTGCTTACGATTCTTTCTATCTGGCGCCTGGAAATATGCTCTCCCCTGCTGTTTACAAAAATCAATTCGTTTAATCCGGCCGCCCCTGTTCTAATTTTGAGATAATCCTCTAACGCGTCCACAGCCTGGTCTGTAAGCGGAACGATTCTCTCCTTTTTACCCTTCCCCAAAACCCGTACAGTCATTTTTTGCCTGTCAATATCACCGAATTTTAACCCGTGAAGCTCCGAAAGACGAATCCCGCTTCCGTAAAAAAACTCTACAATAGCGCGGTTACGCATATTTTCATCATTAGCAGTAACCTCTTCAAGAGAGGCAGCCTGCGAATTAGTGAGAAACACCGGCAGAGGCTTATCCATCTTGGGGGTAGAGAGCGTTTTTGACGGATTGACAGAGAGAATCTGCTGTTTTACGCAGTAGCGGCAAAGCGATTTTAAAGAAGCCACCTTACGCGCAATTGAGCGCGCCTTAAGCCCGCCCTCTCTGAGGTTATATGTAAATGAGCGCAAAGATGATTTTGACAACGCAGCGGAAACGGTAAGAGCGATATTTTTCTGCGATAAAAACTGTAAAAACTGTTCCAAATCGCTCTCATAAGCTTCAATGGTATGTGCGCTGTAGCCCTTCTCCTTACGGGCGTATTGCAGAAACCGCTCTATAAGCCGGCCCATTTCGGAAGTTGTAATTTGAGAGAGGTCATCCATCGTAATGAAATTTTTCTTGAGAGTTAAAAAATTGAACTTTTTGGAATGCTTTACATTATAGATCGCACAATTAAATCTTGCGCCGTACCGTCCGATGACCTCACGGCTGTAGTGCAGTCTGAGGGCGGTGCGGCGCAAGATTTAATCGTGCCGTCAATAAAATAGTATTTATTTGGGGACGGAGTTGCTTTTTTTGCATTGCGATGTTCGATGTTCGATGATCCATTTTACCTGACCGGCGCACATCCGGCACAATTTTTGAATTGACATCTATAAAAAAGCGGCTCACACCAAGCCGTAATCCATCTACAAAAATGGAGTCGTCTTCTATGCTGTGCAAAGCGAAGGATTGTATAGGTTTTTCAGTTGTTGCGATTGATGGTTTTATTGGAACGCTCTGCGATATCTATTTTGACGATTCTGAGTGGGCGGTTCGCTATTTTGTGGTTGAGGTAAACAGCGGGTCAGATACTATAAAGGCGCTTATCTCGCCGCTGTCGGTTGGAAAAATTGATTGGGATAAAAAGCAGCTTCCGGTTTCACTCACAAAAAAGCGAATCGGCGCAAGTCCTCAGGCACAAGTTGATTTACCCATATCAAGACAGTACGAAATAGCTCTTCGCCGCTATTACGAGTGGCCTGTTTACTGGGGGCAGTCTGAGTTTCTTGATACTCCTTCTGTAAAAAAACAGCCAAGCCCGCCGCGGATTCCAAGTGATGAGGACGCTTCAGAGATAAACGAGAGCGAGCCGCAGTTAGGTGATGATGAGGGTTACGAGAATCCTGATGACGAAGAAGAGGACGGCCCGATGCTCTCCATTGGCCGCGAGCCAGATGACGAGGAGAGCGCGGACCTTGAGTTTTCCGCCGCCGAACAAGAGGGAACTTATAGCGCTGCGCTTAGAAGTTTTAATGAGATTTTAGGCTATTATATAGAATCGAATCAGGGTGAAGCCGGAGTGCTTGATGACCTTATATTTGATGATGAAGAGTGGGTTTGCCGCTATCTGTCAATAAATTTCGGATTCGATTCGAAAGATAAAAAAGTATTGATGACGCTTCACTGGATAGCCGATATCGATTGGGGTATGTCAAGGATACACATTACCCTTTCGCAATTTGACCTGCAAAACTCCCCGCCTTATAACAACGCCGCTGCGGTAAGCCGTGAGTATGAGAAATCACTCTTTGATTATTATGATAAGCTAAAGTAGAGCGAATCAGGTAAATGAAATAACTGCAAATAAAACGAGTTTACGAAGCGGAATCAACGAATGACTGAATTAGAATTTTGGCAGTTAAAGGTCGCAAGTCTCGGTACAGCGACCTCACGATGGTTCGTGCAGTCGGTGTGCCGAGACTTGCGACCTTTAACTGCCATAGTAATATACCATTATTTTCAATTGTAAACAATCTATTAAGTCAACCTCAAAATAATCCCCATAACAAATACAATCAAAATAAATTGTATTGCCCACCCGATAGCCACTACCGCCGCAGCGCGCATAGTGCTTGTGTAACTCAAAGACTCTCTTACAGCAATCACCATTGCAATAACCATCCATGCGGATGCCGCAAAGAAGATAAAACTGCGAACCGCCGGAAATACGCCGAAAATTCGAATAAGTCCCGGTGAGCTTGCAAACCCTATGGTACGCAAAAGTCTCAGGTAGTCGGCATGGGTATTTTCCTGAGGCAAAAAGCGTGTGCCGATAAAAAATGTAAGAAACGCCCACAGAAACCATCCGGCAAACGCAGTTATGGTCATCATTAAAATACCCGGCGCATTAAACGCGCCGCCTCCTATACCTGCCGCGATACTTGACAAAATAATAACCGATACCGCCTGACCCATCGCAGCCCTGTCGCTCTCCACCTCATCGTAAAGCGAGGCGTCAAGTTTCGCCGCGCGCAGCATACGCCAAACAAATGAGCGTACAGCCTCAGCGCCGGACGGATTCGCTGCGCTCTGAACATTTTCATTAGAAGCCATAATTTTATCCTTAACGTAAAGTGACATTGAGAACGACAGGAACCTTAATAGCCTGCGCTATGGGACACTCTTTGTGCGCCCTCTCCGCAAAGCCCATGAAATCCTCTCTCTTTATGCCCGGAACGCTCGCATCTGTAATAAGATCTATTTTTTCGATACGGTATCCTGAACCAACTGCGTTAAAATGAACTTTAGTCTTGGAGTTTATCTCCTCTGCGATATAGCCGTCTTTCTCTAAAAGCGAAGTGAGCATCATGGAAAAACAGCCGCAAAGCGCCGCGCCGATAAGTTCCTCAGGATTTGTCGCGCGCTCCCCCTCATCTTCAATGCGGGAGCGGAATGAAAACCCACCCTCAAAAGCGCCGCTGCCAAGACTCATAACGCCCATACCTTCCTTAAGTCCGCCCTTCCAGGTAACTTTGCTCTCTCTATCCGGCATAATATCCCCCTGTTATTAATAGTCAATACGTAATGATACAGCGATTATCAATTATCAATTGATATGCCAAAGAATCAAGCGAAGAAAAATATTTTAGATGCAGGTGTGGAATGGGGGTCTAATAAAAAACGGCGTCCCCCTTTTATAGAGGAACGCCGCACAATTTCTTATCAGGGGTGCAAGCTCTGTAACCCCGGTTTGCCTTACGGCTCAATAAACATGGCGGCTTCGCCGCCGAGGTTCCTAAAAGCGTTTTGCCTGTCTGAAATCTGCTTTGAGGTCATCAAAAGTCACAAAGCGGTCTTGACTGCCGTCTGTTATAGCTGAGTCGTAGACCGGTCCAGGTTCATCTTTCCAAACCATCTTGTCATTAATCTTGTGGATTCTCTGGAACATCTGGCGCACTGCCGCAAAGCGGTTGATTGAGAGCATTACAGTGTCGCCCTTCATATCGTAAGTTCCCCATGAGCGGAACTCCCAGTCTTCCTTAAGAAACTCACCGCTCTGTCCTTTTTTACTTTCAACGAGATTAACCTTGCCGTCTCTGTGGAATGTAAACACTTTACGCTCTAAAGCGTTAACGTCTCTGTTCGCTTCGCTTTTTGTTCTGGTTTCAGTTACCCACTCACCGGGGATAAGACGGCGCAGATTTCTTGACTTGACCTCATCCTCTTTAAGCGAAGGCAGAAGCGCAACAAGTTCCTGCGCTACGTTATTAGACTGTAAAAGCCAGTCCATTCTCTTGAAGGAGTCTACAACTCCTACAATAGAATCAATTTTTCTGACCTGATGTCCGCTGAGTTCCGTTTTTGTATTAAGAGCCTGAGTTCTTGCGGCGTCAATTTTTGGGCCTAAGACTGAGACCTGCTCCTGATAAAACTTCTCTGCGCGTTCGATATTTGCATTTAATGAATCCATTGCAACTTTAGCCAACCGGCCGTTACCCTTACTGATATGCTCTTTTGCCGAAAAGATATGAACCCGCGCGCCGGAGACCTGGTCGTCAGGCAGACCTTTTGATCTCAGAACATCAATACGTTTCTGAGCGTCATCAAGCATCTGTTCATTAACACCGCCGCAGCCGGTAGTTAAAATAAGAGCGGCAACAGGTAAAATCAAAGCGAGCTTCTTGAACATGGGTTCCCTCCAAATTGGTTTTATTTAACATACGAAGCAAGTTATTTCAAAATCAAGCAATATCAAAAGAAAATAAATCTTCACTTATGATATAGTCAAGTTTTTCATTATGATTATTGGACACCAATTAAATGTTAGACATTTTCCAGCCTCAATAGCCATCACCCCAATTGTCATTTGTGTAATGCGCAGCTACAGCGTCGGCGATATCTAACCATATAGAATTTGTCGCCACATCTCTTGCTATCTCCATTGCACTAAGCGGCAGCGGCATGAGACACTGCGCTATATATTCTATGATACGGTTGTAACCGCATATAAGGTCGGGCTGGGGAAACTCTCCGGTTTCGCCAAGCATTTTACAGCGCAGAGTGAATGCCTCTACAACAAGCGGGGCAAGCCAGCACATATCCGGCAGACCCTGCGGCAGATGGACAGACGACAGCCCCTGACCTGCCTCAATCTCAATATAAATGCTGTAATTATCCGTAGATGTTGATTTCGTCATTTACTCCCCCTTGCTTTATGAGTAATTTTAATGTATATATAATAGATATTTATATTTCACTTTCTTTTGGTTTCTTTAAAAACTCTTTGGTTTCTTTGCCGGATAAAAATAGAAACATTGTTCTGTACTTATAAATATAACTCAATCTATCGAAAAAATCAAGTGTTCTTTCGGTGAACGGTATTTTATTTTAACAAGGATGCTCTTATGTTTTTTGACCGTTTGGAAAAAGCGTGTTTCGACAGAAAAATATCCATTGCGCGGCTCCTGCGCGAACTGAGATTCAGCTCATCAAGCGCCACCTATTGGCGCAGAGGCACTATACCGAAGATTGATAAACTTATAAAAATTTCCGAATATTTCGGAATTCCTGTCGAACATTTTATTGAAGGCGGAGTGCACGGAGTCCCCTACAGTTCCGAAAATTTTGAAAAATCTCCCGCAGCAAGCAGCGAACCCAAACGCTTAGACAGACCCTATTTTTACGATAATGCCGAAAAACCTTCTATCAGCGACCGCGAACTCGGACGGCTTGAGGGAAGAATTGAAGAGTTGGAGAGAAAAAATGCAGAGTATAAAGAAATTATTGAAAAATTCGCAAAGCAATCCCGCAATGACAATTGAAAAGAGTAACAGCTCATTTCACAAATTTGGGCAATATCCCGTATCCCGAACTTATTTTCTATAAGGTACCTCTAAAAACTCGGTCTGGACACGGTGCAATATGCGATAACATCGTGATAAGCGCAGTTGCAGCATATTGCGCCGTGTCCAGACCGAGTTTTTAGAGGCGCCCTGTATTATTGAAGACACGGTGAAATACTGTCTGCCCGCACGGCAGCCGTGAGGCCGCCGGGACGGCACATGCGCAGCATTTTACCGTTAGATGTATATATGCAAAGTTGCACAAAATTTATTGAAAGCCAATAGCCGCCGTTAAAAATGCTTTTATACAGATATATAATTAAGGAACACATTTTTCCGTTCCTTGCCTCTTTGGCCGTAATTGTCTTCCTGTTTATCATGCAGCAGGCGATTCTGCTCTTAGACCGCATTGTGTCCAAGAACATAGATCCGTTTGTGGTGCTTGAGGTATTTCTCATACAACTCGGATGGATACTCGCGCTTGGTATCCCAATGGCTGTGCTGTGCGCTACGCTTATGACCTTTGGCCGCATGGCCGCAGATAACGAAATCACAGCCATTAAAGCGTCGGGACGCAGCATGCACACGCTTATGATACCAATTATAAGCGCATCATTCGTACTCATGATCTCTCTTGCCTTTTTTCACGACCTCATCCTGCCCGAATCAAATCACTACGCCGCAAATCTCCTTGGCGATATCTCACGTAAACGCCCTGCCGCATTTATTGAGCCCGGCGTACTTATAAGAGATTTTCCAAACTATACCATGCAGGTTGAAGAGGTCAACGCAAGAACCGGCGGCCTTAAAGGTATACGCATACTCTCAAATGACCCCAATCAAGACCCTTCGGTAACCGTAGCCGCAAGCGGCTCCATAAGCATAAGCGGCGACGAACAGTACCTGCAGCTCTTTCTTTACGACGGAGAAACTCACAGCCGAAGCAGAACAAACGCTAAAGACTACATTGTCGTACGCTTCGCTAAACAGGTCTTTTACATCAAAAATATTGATACCGGCCTTGAACGGACAAAATCCTCTTACCGCAGCGACCGCGAAAAAACGAACGCCATGATGCTGCAGGATGTAAAGGAACTCAAAGCGTCAACAAACGAGATCGTTTCGCAGTTTACAGCTGCAATTGATTCCATACGCGGATTTATCCTGCATGTTGACTCTCTCACACCGCCTGAAGCCGCACTCTCTCAGAAAACCTATGAGAGCGCCGGTGAAAATAATCATGAAAACGCAGCGTTCAACGAGTGGAGCAGAAAATTCAGAAGGAACTCTCACAAAGTTATAAACAGCCTGAAAATCGAACAGAGCGTTAACGAAAGAGTTATAAGGAGAAAAGAGACAAACGATTTACAAATCGCACAATACATGGTTGAGGTGCATAAAAAATACGCTATCCCCGCAGCGTGTGTAATCTTTGTTCTCATTGGCGCGCCGCTTGGAATAATGGCAAAAAAAGGGGGGCTTGCCGTAGGAGCGAGCTATTCGGTTTTCTTCTTTATCATCTACTGGGCGTTTCTTATAACAGGGGAAAATTTAGGCGACAAAATGATTATCTCTCCGTTTTGGGGGATGTGGTCAGGAAACATATTTTTAATTCTGTGCGGCGGTATTCTCATGTTCCTCATGCTTCGTGAGACCACTTTTAATTTCGGCATTTTTAAAAATATCTTCGGCAAAAGCAATCCTGTAATCGGCGCCGTCGCAAAATCGCGGCTGTGGAAAGCGTTATGGGGAGTGCTCAAATTTTTATTTAATCTGCCGAGGTTTTTTCTTGGCGTATTAATGAAAAAACTTCCCGCATACCTCATAGGTATTTTTACCGGATATACCGTAGGGCTTCTTCTTGCGATACTTGTTATTTTCGTAACTGTCGACTACGTAAGCAACCTGAAAAAATTTGAACAGGCAAGCTATATTCAAACGGCGCTTTTTTACTACTACTATATGCCCTGGATTATTCAGACCATTCTTCCTATCGTGCTTCTGCTCTCTTCGATGTTTACGCTTGGAAGACTCAGTAAATCAAGCGAAATTACAGCCATGAAAGCGGCCGGAATTAACATAAAGCAGCTGACCGCGCCGCTATTGTTCCTTGGGCTGCTTCTCTCTGCCGGTACGTTTTACGGCGGGGAAAAAGTTATCCCAAAAGCCAACGAAATGCGCCGTGAGCTTTTGGCAAACTTCGGCAAAAGTCCGCAGCCCAAGCTTGCCGAAGCGCCGCAAAATACAGCCATACGCGAATACCGCAGAAATTTTTTCTATTTCGCGGAACCGCAAGTCATGTACTCCTATGATGAGTTCTGTACAAATCCTCAATACGCCCGCGGCGTGAAACGCTACACTTTTAAGAAAGACGGGCTTGCGGAGTTTATTGAAGCGCCCGAAGCGATATACAGCCAGGATAACGGATGGCAGTTTGTAAATGGACAGACGCGTACGTTCTCCGACAGCGCGGTTACTGTTAACAGTTTCAGGTCGCTTCAGGATACAAAACTCTTAGACCCGCCCCCGGAGCTTGTAAAACGGGTACGCTCCAAGGAAGAGATGAGCTACTGGGAACTTTCAAACTATATAGAAGCGGCAAAAAAGCGCGGTGAGCCTGTAAATAAATTCATGGCTGAGCTTGAATTTAAATTAGCTCTTCCATTTATGAATTTTATAGTTATTTTATTAGGAGCGGCCAGCACAGCGCGCACAAGCAGAAGAGGGGGCGGACCTGCGCTCTTCGGCATTGGGCTTATGATGACGTTTGCCTACTGGATACTAAGCCGTTTTGCGCTTGTGTTCGCACAAAACGGACACATACCAATAGTAGTAGGCGCGTGGATTTGCAATGTTATATTTCTTTTTATTGGACTTGTTCTTTACAGAAAGGCAGCCCATTAGACTATTATGAGCAAGACGATTCTTCTTGTAGACGACAATCAGGATACTCTTGATATCCTTGAAATTTTTCTTTACAAAGAGTATGGTATCATTACTGCGCCCAACGGATTTGAAGGGCTTAAAAAAGCGGAAGATGAAGCGCCCGACCTCATTATGACCGATATTACCATGCCTGTCATGGACGGTATCCGTTTTTTTAACCAGATTAACAAAAATGAATCTGTTAAGCGCATACCAGTAATTGCCATTACCTCGTTTGACCACGACATAACCAAAAACAGCCTTCTTAACATGGGCTTTTGCGCAGTAATATCAAAACCGTTTGATAAAAAAACCATAAAAACCGCAGTCAGTAACGCGTTAGGCGATAATAAACCTCAAATAATTCGGAAAGGCAAAAAATAAGCGATGAGTAAATTCTCTAAAAAACTTATCACCCCGCTTGTTCTTGTCACGTTGGGTTCAGTTCTTTTATTTATTGATTCCGTACCTGCCAAAATTTTGTCGGGACTTTTTCTCGGCATAGGGCTTGGCGGGCTTTTAAGCATGGGAGCGTTTAAGAAACTGAGACAAAACATAAGCTCACAGCTAAGCGAAACGCAAAAAAGCGAAAGCCTTCTGCCGCTAAGCGCGCAGGCCGACGTAGCGCAGGAAGCCTCAGCCGTACAGGCGCAGGCTCTTGGAACAGCGCACCGCAAAAAACAGTGGCAAAAAACCGAGACCGCCGTAGACGAGATGCTTGACACATTCATAACGCTTATTGAAAGCCGTTTTTCTGACTCTAATACAATAGCGGTTTTCTTTCCGGCAAAAGACGACAGCTATATGCTGCGCAAATTCAAGTCAAAAAGCGAATTTGTCAATAAAGACGCTCTTCTTATGCCGCGTCATGGTATTTTAGGCAGCCTCATAACAGAAGGGTTGCGTCCGTTTTACGAGCCTAACTTTACAAATCAAAACGCGACTCTTTATTATTACGATGAAAACCGCCGCTTCAAGCCTGAAGAGCGCATCCACTCTATAATGTTAAGCCCTATAAAAGCCGATAACGTGACAAGAGGTATTCTGCTTGTTGACAGTACGCAAGCGAACGCATTCTCCCCTGAAGACCAGGAGTTTCTCACAAACGCAAGCAGCCTTATCGGAAAATCGGTCTACCACGTTTATCTGAACACCGGCCACAGCCTCGACTATCAGCGGCTTGTAGCAATGAGCAATATTGAAAAAGAGTTCTGGACAAATCTTGAGTTTGACGCTGTTATGGATAAAATGCGCGACATTATACCATACGCCATCCCCTGCGACAGACTCACAATAAGCCTCAAGGAGCAAAACAAAAAAAACAGCGCCGCGGTAGTGCGGGTATCCGGTCAAAATTCAGAAGAGCTCCTTAATTTAAGCTTCCCTTTGGGTGAAAGCGCGCAAAAATCTCTTGTAAGCATGGCGTATTCTAAAAACCTGAGCTTTTACAGAAACTTCAGCGGCGGTCAATATGAGACCCGCTACTGTGAAGATGAAACAAGGTGCGATGAGTTCGCCTCATTTCTTGCAGTCCCGTTTGGGGTAGACATGTGCAAGGGGATGATGTTTATTGAATCCGCAAAAAGCGACGTGTTTACAAACTCTAACATAGACCTGCTCTCCCACATCGGCACAAGCGCCGGACTTGCGCTTGAGAAAATTTTTATTTTACATCAAGCTAACGCTTTGGCCACGCATGACGGCCTTACAGGGCTTTTTAACCACCGTCATTTTCAAAAAATTCTTGAAACAAAACTCAGCGCCTGTACAAGATACAACGACCCGCTCTCATTAGTTTTATGCGACATAGATTTTTTCAAAAAACTCAACGATACCTACGGCCACCCCTTCGGCGATGTTGTGCTAAAAGGCGTTGCCTCAAAACTTGAGTCAAGCATCCGCATGGATATAGACGCAGCCGCGCGCTACGGCGGTGAAGAGTTCGTACTGATACTTGACAAAACAAACGCAGAAGCTGCGCACGATACAGTTGACAGAATAAGAGAAGCGATAGAAGCAATGGTCTTCAAAACCGCTGACGGCCGCATAGATGTAAAAACCTCTATGAGCTTTGGGATAGCGGATTTTCCCAAGCGCGGAAAAAAACCCGCCGAACTCATTAAAAATGCAGACGCCGCGCTCTACGAAGCGAAGAAAGCGGGGCGTAACAGGGTTGTAGTTTATTAACAACTTGCGGATGATGTTGGTACATTATTTGCACCCCTTATCAAGACGCGCTAAAACGCAGATATATACCCCACGATTAAATATTGCGCCTGTACCGTCCGATGACATCACGGCTGCAGTGCAGTCGAAGGGCGGTGCAGGCGCAATATTTAATCGTGTATTCAATAAACACATCAACCAATGTAAGGGGTTACAAAATGGAAATTAAAGGTCTTAGCCAGATTCGCGCCGCTTCTCCCTTTGAACTGCCGCCTTTGCCATATAGTAAAGCGGCGCTTGAGCCTTATATCAGCGAAAAAACTCTATCTTTTCATTACGAAAAGCATCACCAAAAATATGTAACTACCGCAAACGAGCTTATTAAAGGCACACCGTTTGAAAAAATGGGTCTTGAGCAGGTCATTAAAGAGACGGCAGGCAAACCGGAATTTGAAAAACTGTTTAATAACGCCGCACAAATCTGGAACCACTGGTTTTACTGGAACAGCTTGGACCCAAGAGGAGCTAAAAAACCTCAAGGCGAACTTATGCAGGCTATCAACAATTCCTTTGGAAGTTTTCATAATTGTATGAACGAATTCACAGACGCGGCTGTTGCGCAGTTTGGAAGCGGTTACGCGTGGCTTGTAAAAGACGGCTCCGCAATAAAAATTATTAAAACTTCTAACGCGCAAACCCCTCTCGCAAAAAATCAAACAGCGCTTCTTGCCATTGACGTCTGGGAACACGCCTATTATCTTGATTACCAAAACCGGCGTCCCGATTATGTAAAGGCGTTTATAGAAAATATGGCCAACTGGGAATTCGCGCAAACTTGCTTTGAGGGAATATAGTCTCTCAGCCCTGAAGGGGCGTCATCAATAGCCCCCGGCACCGCCGGGGGCGTACGATATTACAACATCATCTCCTGCGGAAAACACACCAGAACGGATTTCCGTCGTCATCCCTAAAACGCAGGATACGGTCTTTTCTGCGGACTTCTACCGCCATAATAAACTCCGAACCGGAAATATTCGCCCTGCATCCCCTTATCTCAACCTTGTCGTCTTTGGGGAAATTCAAATCCTGATTCTGAACAAACCACGCGGGGCCAAGATGTATAGGCGGAGTGCTGCCCCCGTCAGATAGAATGAGCCGAACCGCCACACCCATACCTGTCATAGGCGTGATAGTATCCACTCTTGAAACACTGCCTGTAAATGTTTCGATGGCAAAATTATTAAACAGCTGCTCGTAGCGGGTATTACACCCCCAGCCGTCACTGCCGCGAAACCGAATCTGGCTGAAAGCGGGCAGAGAAACCACAATGAGAAACAGAACTAACAAAAGCCGTTTCATTATACGTTACCCTTACGGATTATATCGTCAATCTCCTGCTGGATCTTAACCTTGTAAAGAACATCCTCAAGGTCTTTAGCGGCAACCTTACTATGCTTAAGCACCTCAGACCTCTTTTCAATAAGCATAATCTCAAGCTCACGCCTGCGGTTCTCCTCACGCCTGAGCCTCAATAAAATATAGCTATGGCCGATAGCGATTCCAAAAAGAACTATGAGTGACTGAACAAGCCAAAATAATACTGTATTTTCCATTATTTTATATAACCTTTTTTAATACGGGCATGATAATCCCGCCGCTCCCGTAACCGTTATTAATAATATATCTAAACGGCATACCTTTGCGCAATTACATTGTGGCTTCATATAACAAATTTTAGGATGATGTAGAAATTTTCAAAATTTTATTCTTATAATTAACGGCAATTATTATACTATAATTTATAGGTATTATAATGATAGATATTATAGCTTGACAAAACTTATTAAAAAATTGAAAGAGGCTCACATGATAAAACGCTGTTTAACCGCAATATTGGCACTGCTTTTGCTGGGGGGGGGAATTTCGGCGCAAGTTGTAATGCCGGATATCGAATGGTATACGGCTAATCCGCAGGCGAACAGTTTTACTATTTCTAACGCTAACGAGCTTGCGGGGCTGGCCTCAATTGTTAACGGAAAAAATAACAGTCCCGACAAGGGGTTTGACTTCTCTGGTAAAACCATTACACTCACCGCCGACATTGATCTGTCCAGCTACAGCGGCGGAACAGGCTGGGTGCCGATAGGAACACACACAACCTGGACCGTCTCTTGGGGAACAGGCGGAACTGGCGGGGTACATGACGACGAGTTCAAAGGAACATTCGACGGCAACAACAAAGTCATACGCGGCCTCACTATCAACAACAACAGCAGTTTAGGAAATCAGGGTTTATTCGGCCGTATCAACGGCGCTATATTGAAAAATATCATACTTGAAAACGTGAATGTCAAAGGCGGCAGTTACGTCGGCGGTATAGCGGGGCGGGTGGAAAACAAAAGCAGTATAATCAACAGCAGCTCCTCTGGTGAAGTCAGCGGCGGCAGCGTTGACAGCTGTGCTGCGCTGAATCCGGAAGTGATATCAGATTACCAACCGCAAACTTTTTCCGGGCGTGTAGCCGGCCTCATTGATAACAGTGCCATATTATTTATAAACATCGCTTTCAACGCAATGACCGGCGGCGCCGCGTGGAATAATAAGGGATTGTATCTTAAGGACGGCGGCGATTACACCAGCGCCGAAATCAACTCAAACGGCACAATCAGCGGCTTCTTTACTGCTGCCGACGGCTGGACTTCACAGAACGGTAAACTTCCCGGTTTTGGCGGCACTGTGGCCATGCCTGAACATCTTGGAGGCGCGCCGGCAATATATACTGTAAAATACGACATCAACGGCGGCAGCGGAACCACGCCGTCCGCAGTTTCACAGACTAATGCGGGAAGCAGCATAACGCTTGCGGGCATAAACGGATTTTCAAGGGAAGGCTTCGTGTTTGACGGCTGGAATACTAATCCGTCAGGCACAGGAACTGATTACAGCGCCGGCGATCCATTTACGCCGGCCGGCAATATCACTCTGTTTGCAAAATGGATTCGGCGCGGCAGTGAAGCGGCGCCGTTCCCGCTGACTGAAAATGTCTGGTCAAGGGGCGGCATATCCGGCGCGTTATATTATGACGGAATATGGCTCTCTTTTAACGCTGTCAGCGGAACTACGTACTATATTTGGTGGGAGGACGCCTGGCTGGCAGCAGCCGCGTATTATAGTAATGGGACACTGATATTTGATGAGAATTATCTGGGCGGTTCAACAGACCCGAAATCTTTCACCGCGACGGCGACAGGTACTGTAAAAATAAAGGTAAGCAGCCGTCCGACTTACGCTGTAGTGTACCGTACTAATAACATCAAGCCGGTCACCGCCGAAGCGCCAACGATCTCCAAACAACCGGCCGGCAACGCTCCCGGAAATATAACGATTTTGACGTAAAAGTTAACAGTAAGGGCAGCCATTACAGGCTGCCTTTTTTTATGTTAACCTGAATATCTTAACAAACGGCAGGACAGCGTTTTGGACTATTGAGAATTGTGCGCAGATTTCACATGGTCCCAGCTTTCAGGTTCAAGAAAAACGGTATCATCCCCCGCCCTCAAACGGACTCCTGAAAATTGTGAGGTGAAGACGCCCAAGCGAAGCGGTTTTACATCGGAAAGTTTGTGAAGAGCTCCCGGCTGAAATGACGGGTCACAGGCGAAAAGCAGTTCGTACTCCTCACCGCCGTGGAAGAACCAGTTTCTCCAATCGCAATTGAGCCTGTCAGCTAACACCGTCATCTCTTCATAACCGTACTCTTCCGCCTGTTTTTCAAAGATAAATCCTAACTTGTTGTCAAAGCAGAGAGTGGCGATATCCTTGGATAAACCGTCGGATAAATCCATCATGGCGTGTACTTCACTGCAAGCCGCAAGGGCGCGGCCTTCGTTTATTCTTGGAACCGGCGTGATATGAGCGTTTACAAATTGCGGATATTTTTCGGTGGATTTTTCCCGGCCCCACTGTAAGAGAGCTGCAAGACCGGCGCTGCTTTCGCCCGGCGTCCCTGTGACCCACAGAACATCACCGTCACAAATTCCCCTTCGTTTGACCACCCGTTCACCTGGCGCAGCGGAACCTATGAGGGTAATAGCGATTGTCCATTTGTCGCCGCCCGATAAATCACCGCCGACAATAGGGAATTTCCATCTCCCGCACGCTTTGCCGAATCCTTTATAAATGTTTTCGACAGACGGCGTGATACCGGTACAATTTTTAGGAAAAACAAGCTGCACAAGCGCGCTGTCAGGCTTTGCCCCCATTGCGGCGCAGTCGCTTAAATTGCTGACCATCGCCCTGTAGGCCGCCTCTTCAAGAGTCATCGTATTTAAAGAGAAATGAACATCCTCAACAGATATATCCGCAGTGATTATAAGACGCTCGCCAACAGCGCGGTTCACCCTTACAGCGGCGTCGTCCCCAATCATCTCTTCATAAGAGCTTTCTGAATTACGGAAATCAGGGAGACATTTTTGAATACGCTCTATCAGTTCATATTCATTTGATGGGAATTTTGAATTATTCATAACGCAAAAAATAATATATCCCGCCGTGGAGATGGAAAAATCAGACAGTATCAAAAAATTAATTTTCATTTTATGATTGAAATTATTATAATTTGAAGTATAATAATTTGTATAATAACAATTTAACGTCAATAACTCGAACCATCTTCAAGAATAATTTTTATTTTATGATTGAAATTATTATAATTTATGGTATAATAATTTATAGTATTATATGACAGGAGGGTAAACTATATGAAACATTTTATCAACAGAAATGAAGAGCTTGAGGCATTAAGCAGGCAATATGAAAACAAATCGTCTTCACTTTTTGTAGTGTATGGCCGCCGCAGAGCAGGAAAAACCTCTCTGATTCAGGAGTTTGTTAAAGACAAACCCTACATTTACTTTCTTGCCTCAGAAGAATCTGAACTGCAAAATATATATCAGCTCAAAAACCTTATCGCCGAATACACAAAAGACGATTATTTAAGCGGTATCGGAATTGATAACTGGGATACGCTCTTCAAACTGCTATCAAAAAATACGCAAGACAAAAAGCTCGTCCTTGTAATTGATGAGTTTCAGTATTTGGGAAAAACAAATCCTGCCTTCCCATCCATTTTTCAGCGGAACTGGGATACGATCCTGCAAAAAATGAACATTATGGTAATTCTTTGCGGTTCCCATATTAACATGATGGAATCTCAAACGCTAAACTACTCCAGTCCGCTGTACGGGCGCAGGACAGGGCAAATCATGCTTAAACAAATCGCCTTTAAACACTATAACGAGTTTTTTAATAACGTTGCGTATAAAGACTTAATAGAATACTATGCCATTACCGGAGGTATTCCAAAATACATTGAGGTATTTAACGGCAATGCCAATATTTTTAAAGAGATTGAGCGCAATATTCTTGATAAACAAAGTTTTCTGTTTGAGGAACCGATATTTCTGCTGCAAAATGAGGTTTCGGAAATAGGCAGCTACTTTTCTATTATTAAAAGTATAGCCGCGGGTAACCACAAGCTTGGAAGAATAAGCGGCGATCTTGAAGTGAAACAAACAAGTCTCACAAAATATCTTAGAACCCTTATCAATCTCGATATATTGGAGCGGGAGATTCCAATAACCGAAAAAAATCCTGAAAAAAGCAAGATGGGACTTTATAAAATCAAGGACAATTTTATTAATTTCTGGTTCAAGTTTATTTATCCTTATAAAGGTAAACTGGAGCTTTCCGATAAAAAATTCGTTATGGATAAAATCAAAAGCAACTTCGTTGACGCCCACGTTTCTTTTGTATATGAGGATATTTGCATCGGCCACATGTTTGAAATGAGCGCGTGCGGCAAACTGAATTTTAACAAATGCGGCAGATGGTGGGGAAATAAAACAGAGATAGATATTGTAGCTTATGACAGCACGGGCAATGACATTATTTTTGGCGAATGTAAATACCGCAAGCACCCTATGGACGTTGACGTCTTCTACGACTTGCTGAAAAAGAAAGATCAGGTCGCTTGGAAAAATGATATCCGCAAAGAAAGTTATGCGCTGTTTTCAATCTCAGGCTTTACCGATGCGCTTAAACAGCTTGCGGCAAGCAGGGGGGATATACTTTTGTCTCAGTAAAAAAGGGACATATCGCACTGCAAATAAATTTTCGGCAACAAGAGAATACGATTTATCCGCTGCTATTAACGTATTCAGGCATCTTTTGAAAAAGTCAATCTTATTTTCATTTTTTCCAAAAAATACCTATCCAAAAAAATTATCTGATAGTATGCGTAAATAGTTGCAAAATAATGTTATCTGTGATATATTTTTATATAAAGTGACAAGGACATAATGTCTTTAACTTTACAAAATCGCCGGATTTTCTAACTTAACTCACGGGGGTATCATAGTGAACAAAAAGTTCAAACAGTTAGCGGTTCTCGCTTTAACGTTTGCGGTTGTATTGGCTGGATGCGGTAAAAAAGGTGTAACAGTTACACCGGAACCTGCACCTGAACCTCCGCCGCCGCCGCCTGCGGCAGTTGTAACAGCCCCGGAGCCTGCGCCGGTTTTCAGCGAACCTGAGAGCTTTTTGGAAGTTGATGATGTTGACGCAGCGGTAAGAGCCGCTTTTGAGACGATTTACTTCGCTTACGACCAGTTCACGCTAAGCCCGGAAGCGATGGCTTCTTTAGAGAAGGCAGGAAATATGATGCGTGAGCGCCAAACTTTGCGGGTTATGGCAGAGGGCCACGCCGACGAACGCGGTACATCCGCCTACAACATGGGACTTGGGGAATCAAGAGCCCAGGCTGCCCGCAACTTCCTCATTACCTACGGCATCAATGCCCAAAGAGTCGACCTGACGTCTTTTGGCAGGGAACGTCCGGTAAATCCGAACTGCGACGGGGATGAGGCTTGTCATGGCAGGAACCGCCGGGTTGAGTGGCGGATTATTGGGAGATAAGAAATAAAGATAATATGAAGGGGGGAAGTCTCCCCCTCGCTCCAGCCAAAAATTGTAAGGGTTGTAGGGGTTGAAAATTTTCAACCCCTACAACCCTTACAATTTTTGTCTTCCGCTGCCCCCTCTGCGGGGACACCCCGCAACGCCCCGCCACACAAGCACCCCCAACCCCCTCAAGGGGGCTAAAACAAGAAACTTCAAAGGCAAGAAAAATCAAAAAATATAAAGCAAGATTATTTATGACAAATATTATTTTATATTTTCAAAAATCAGCACAATAACGATAAAATAAACGGATAAAAACAGTGGACGCTCTTTGGGGTACAATAGTCAATGTATTAGCAATTGCTGCAGGGAGTCTGGCCGGGATAATTTTGCCCCGCATGTCAGGCAGTATGCGCGCTGTTATTATGCAGGGGCTTGGACTTGCGATTGTGTTTTTAGGGCTTTCGATGGGGCTCAAAAGTGAGAAGTTTCTTCTTGTTATAATGAGCCTTGTGGCCGGCGGTATCATCGGTGAGATATTGAAGATTGATTTTATGCTTGAAGCCGCGGGAGAACGGCTTGAGAATGCGGTTAAAAAAATCTCTCCCAATAAACAAAAAAAAAGCAATATCGCGGAAGGGTTTGTCACCGCGGCATTAGTCTTTTGCGTGGGAGCGATGGCAATTTTGGGAGCTATTGAAAGCGGACTTAGGGGCGACCATACAATACTCTACACGAAGTCTATGCTTGACGGAATATCATCAATAGTTTTCGCGTCAACACTGGGAATCGGCGTTATTTTTTCAGCTGTTCCATTGCTTCTTTATCAGGGCGGTATCGCGCTTGGGGCAAAGTTTATCACTTCGTTTATGAGCCCTTCTGAGCTTAACGCGGTTATTACAGAGGTAAGCGCAGTTGGCGGGGTACTTATTGCAGGGATAGGAATAAACGTACTGCGGATAAAAAAGATAAATGCGGTGAATCTGCTTCCGTCAGTTTTTATTATCGCGGGGCTTGCGCTTATTAATGAGCGATTTGGATTTTTATAAATAATTACCGGATATAAACGTAATAGATTGCGGCCGGCCGTGAAGGCCGCCGCTGCGGGATATAACGTCAATTAAAAAATTATGTTAAACATTATGAAAAATAAAACCGCTTTTTATACAATGTACAGCGCGTTACTTCTGCTGCTCACAATTTTTTTCACTTCTTACGCGCAAGCCTCGCCGGCTGTAAGCGATGCCGACGTTTTTTCCGATTTTTTCCCCTCTGAACCAAACGCAAGCGCACAAATCATATCTGCATCCGCTCTCCCTGAGAGCGTTACTGTGGGGGATGAAATCTCTTTACGCATAATTTTGCAAACGTCAAAGGGTACGCAGATAACAGCGCCGGAGACGGAAAAGGGGGTTGGAAATTTTATTGTACGGGAACATCAAACAGAAACAAAATCCGGCAGTGATTATGATACAACTATTTACAGCTACACGATTGCGATTTACAAACCGCAAAACTGCACAATTCCGCCGCTCTCATTTTTAATAAATGTCAATAATGATTTCCTTAGTGATACATTATACTCTCAATCAATACCGATTAATCTAATCTCTGTTCTTCCTCAAGATGACGAGAATGATGAAGACGGCGAACTGACAATAAGAGACCTTAAAGGTCAGCAGGTTACCGGACGTTATGGAATGGGATGGATTTTTTGGCTGTTTTTAATTGCGGTTCTCGGAGCAGCCGCTTTTTATATTTACAAACGTTTTCTTAAAAATAAAGGCGGTAAAGCCGCAATAATCCCGCAAAAACCAGCTTATGAAGAAGCTGTCGAAGCTCTTATACTGCTTGACGGAAAAAAATTAGTATCACAAGGGCTGGTAAAAGAGCACGTTTTTGAACTTTCTGAAATTTTTAAGAGATATATCGGGCGCAGATTCAGTACGAACGCTCTTGAATTCACAACGGACGAAATGGTTTCATGGTTTGAATCATCAAAACTCACTAAAGAGCTTCGTCTTAACGCGGAGTGGTTTTTCCGCACAAGCGACCCTGTAAAATTCGCACGCCTTATCCCAGATTCACAGACTCTTAAAAAATTTGATAACGAAGTCAGAAATTTTTTAGAAGCGACCAAACCTTTGCCTGTACTTGAAATACAAAATGAATCTGATCTGCAGGGCAAGACACAGAAAATGGAGTGCGCTTCATGACATTTAAGAATCCGCACTTTTTTCTGCTTTTTATATTTTGGATTCCTCTCATTTTGCTTTACATTTTAAGAGAGCGCAAATCCAAAGTAACGGTGCGTTTTTCTGACTTGTCCATATTAAAAAAATTACCTGTCTCCCCATTTTTAAAACTGCGCCATATACTGCTCGTTATGCGGCTTTTTGGAATCGGTTTTATAATTATCGCGCTTGCCCGCCCTCAAAAGCAGCATACGGAAGTTGACGTTACAACAGAAGGCGTAGACATCATGCTTATTCTTGACATATCAGAAAGTATGAAAGCGCTTGACTTTAAGCCTGATAACCGTCTTGAAGTCGCAAAACGCTGTCTTAAGGATTTTGTAAAAAAGCGGGAGCATGACAGAATTGGTCTTGTGCTCTTTGGGGGCCGCGCCTTTACCCGCTGTCCCTTAACAACAGATTACGGCGTTCTTTTACAGATGATTGAAGAGGCGACGTTTACCGATTTCTCTCAAAGCACCGCAATCGGAACAGCTATTGCCACTGCCGCAAACCGTTTGAAGGATTCGCCTGCCAAAAGTAAAGTGATAATTCTTCTTACAGACGGCGCAAATAACGCAGGCGATATCCCGCCGCTTACAGCCGCTAACGCAGCAGCGCAGCTTGGCATACGCATCTATACAATCGGCGTTGGCAAAGAGGGTAAGGTGCCATTTCCTGTAGAGATGGTAAATCCTCATACTGGACAGCGGTTTCAACGGATACAAACTATCGAATCGGACGTAGATGAGAAGGAGCTTAAGGCAATCGCCGCACTCACAGGCGCAGAGTTTTTCAGAGCTCAAAACTCCGAGGCGCTTGGAGAGATATACGATGAAATAAACAAAATGGAAAAAACTGAAATAAAATCCATAAGCCATATCTCCTATTCGGAATATTTTTATAAGTGGCTGTGGATTGGTTTTCTTATATTAATGGCAGAAATGCTTATGCAAAAAACCGTGTTCAGACGTATTCCGTGAGGCGTAAAAAAGAATATTATGAGATTTGGCAATCCTGAATTTTTTCTTTTACTTTTGGCGCTGCCTGTTTTAACATTATTCTTCTATTTAGTATACAGAAGAAAGCAGGCCGCGCTTTCCCGGTTTGCAGGAGCGCCGCTGATAAAAAAACTGAATACATCTGCCGGGCCTTCACGCTATATCCTCAAAAGTACATTTTTCTGCCTCTTTTTTCTGTTTATAATTTTCGCTCTTGTAAGACCCAAGTTTGGCGTAAAAATGGAGATGGTAGAGCGAAAAGGGGTTGATATCATGATTGCTCTTGACGTCTCCCACAGCATGCTTGCGCAAGACCTTGCGCCAAACCGTCTTGAAAGAGCCAAGCTTGAGATACGCAATTTTATAAATTTATTGAAGGGCGACAGGGTCGGACTTATCATATTTGCAGGAGAGAGTTTTGTTCAGTGTCCGCTCACTCTTGACCACGGCGCGGCGCAGCTTATGCTTCAAGCGGTAAACACAGACTGGGTTAATATGCAGGGCACAGCGTTTGGCGATGTGATACGCCAGGCGACAAAAGCTCTTGAGGGCTCAAGCCGCAGAGACAAAGTACTCATTATTCTCTCCGACGGCGAAGACCACGAAGGCAGCGTGATAGAAGCCGCCAGAGCCGCGGCAAAAGAGGGAATCGTTATTTACACGATAGGAATCGGGTCTGAAACCGGCGTGCCTATCCCAATGAACCGCAGCGCGCACAATGTAGTATACAAAAAAGATAGAGCCGGTAATCTTGTTATGACGCGGCTTGACCCGATAACGCTTGAAAAAATAGCTATGGAGACAAACGGCAAATACTTTCATGCCGGTACAAATCTTGACCTTACAAGAATTTATAATGAGATATCACAGATGGAAAAAACTGAGTTTGGAATGACCAAAACTGTAGTTCACGAAGAACAGTACCAGCTTTTTCTGCTCATAGCGCTTATTTTTATTCTTATTGAATTTTTCATATCAGAAAGAGCGAGAAAAAAAGAAGTATGGAAAGGACGGTTTGAATAATGCAAAATGTATTGTACATGAGATTATTCCATACATTCATTTGTATTATTTTGGGAGCTGCGCTGTTTGCGCCAATCTGCGCGAATGAAGTGAGAAAACTTAATAAAAAAGCAAATAAACTCTACTCTCAGGGCAAATATGAAGAAGCGTTAAAACTCTATGAAGAGGCTGCGCTTCTTGACCCGTCAGACAACAAACTAAAAATGAACCGCGGTTCCGCTCTTTACAGGCTTGGCAATATGGAAGAGGCCGAGAGCTCCTATATTGGTTCCCTTTCGCAAACCGACAAAAAAACGCTTGCAGACGCGCATTATAATTTGGGTAATATCCTCTATCGTCAAGGAGAGCATCTCGTAAAAGACGGAGATTTTTCAACAGCGCGTACAAAGTATTCTCAGGCGCTTGAAAACTATGTTCAAACATTGAAGCTGCGGCCAAATGATAACGATGCCAAATGGAATTTGCAGCTTACTCACAGAAAAGTTGAACAGCTTGAAAATACACAATGCGAAAATCCGCAGAACAATGAGAATAATAAGGATGACAACGACGATAAGGACAATAAACAGAATCAGCAGAATGATAAGAATGAAAATCAGGACAAGAGTGACAAGGATGACAAAAGTCAACAGGATGAAAAGCAGGATGAGAATAAAAACGAACAGCAAAATGAACAAAAATCTCAGGAAGAACGCGAGCAGGATTTAAAACGGGAAGAAGCTCAGAAGCTAATAGAGCTTTATGCCGACGACGCAGACACGCTCAGCAAGCCGAAACAAAACAGACGGGTAAAACAGCCTGAAAAAGACTGGTAGAGGATTAGAGGATAAGATGAACGCGCCTTTTAAAATTTTTTATTCAATTTTTTTATTGTTTTTGATGACGTCTATAACCCAAGCGTCAACCGCGGCTGTTGATTTTTCTATTAATACCGAAAAAACTGTAATTACAAAAGGCGAACAGGCGGTTATCATAGCTACGCTCATAACGCCTAAACCGATAAACAACTCCGATGTGCCGAGACCAAAAGTAAATGAGGCGTTTGACTTACTGAATATCAACTCATCGCAGTCACAGTCGCATCAGATTCAAAACATAAACGGCTCAATTGTACAAGTCAGAGTATTCACCTACCGTTTTATTTATACTATCCGTTCAAATACAGACGGTAATTTCACATTTCCATCTTTAAGTATTAGTATTGACGGCAAGAATTACAGTACACAGCCGCTTAACTTTAGGATAAGCAGCGAACCTGTAAGCAACCCAAATATACAAGCCTCTCTGCATCTCTCAAAACGCTCACTCTTCCCCGGCGAACAGGCGATTCTTACCTTAAAAATCGCTCAAAAACATAACGCGCCCATTCAAACACAACGCGGATATATGGGAGCGATAGAGCAGATTGAAAAATCTTTCGGCAAGGAGTTCTCTCTCAACCGCCTGTTTACAAATCAGGTAACGCAGGGTCAGGAGAGAATTAATGGAGAGATGTATAACACTTTTATACTTCGGTTTTCAGTCTTTGCGCTGACTGCCGGAAATTATTCCATACCGCCGCTTGCTTTTGAGTATGATGAGATACGGCAGACTGGACACCGGCGCGTCAATCCGTTTTTTAATGATTTTTTTGAGGATTTCTTTGGCGGCGGAACTCAGGCAGTGCGACAAACGACACATACAGCACCATTTAGCGTAACTGTAAAACCACTGCCGCCAAATGCACCAACCGGATTCAACGGATCTGTAGGCCGCTTCACGCTCTCTGCAACTGTTGAACCTGGGAGCGTTCCCGCAGGCGAGGCGCTGACATTAAGAATCACCCTCAGGGGCAATACCAGAGCCGCAAATGTAGGCGACCCTGTTTTACCCGAACTCAAAGACTGCGACATTTTCACTCCTGAACGTCAAGCAGTAACCGATACAGGCGCAGCCGGATTTTCCACAAGAAAAACGTACCGTTATCTGATTATCCCAAAAACGGAAGGCGCCCTTAATCTTGGGCCTGTCACCTACCCCTACCTTGACCCTGAAAGCGGAACTTACAGGATTGCAAGCGCAGACCAGCTAACTGTAAATGTTACACAAGGCAAAGGCGGTGCAAGAGAGCAGGCAAGATTTTTGACGCAAGATGAGATTCAAATGGTGGGACATGATATTCGCTACATTAAATCGATACCGCGAATCAACAACCAACAGGTACGCCCCTACCGTGCACCCTACTGGTATCTGCTGTTCCCACTGCCATTTCTGTTATTTTTGTTTGCATTGATTTACAAAATACAGTCAAAGCACAGCAGTACTAACCAGTCTAAAAGCAGACGGCAAAAAGCGCTCTCCACAGCGCTCAAAGAGCTTGATAAAATCAACAAAAATTCAACCAATCAATCGCACATTGAATTTTTAGGTAAAGTAGCGCTTACAATCGAAAAGTATATCTCTCACAAGTTCGCTTTCCCTGCAACAGGCAGAACTCTCGAAGAGCTCAAAGATGAACTTCTCTTAAAAAATATTGATGAACAAACGGTAATAGGACTTACTACACTTATAGAAAATATTGACGAGTACCGTTTCGGCGGCAAAGCTTTTGACTCTTTGGGCAAAAGCGAACTTATTACAAAAACTTCTGCATTCCTTACAACTATGGAGAAAAGCGTGCAAAAAGATAAATCTCCATCCGTAAACAGCATAAGTACTGTTTCCATATTGTTTATTATCTGCGGCCTGACTATTTCTGCTCACGCATCATCCAATAATAACAATGTATGGTTTGAAAAAGCAAATGAGTTTTATGCGGCAGGAACGTATGACAGCGCTCAAATCTACTACTCAAAAATTGTTGACGCCGGAATAAGCAACAGCGCGGTATTTTACAATCTTGGAAATACATATCACCGGCTGAAAAATCCCGGCCTTGCGCGTCTTTACTACGAAAAAGCGGCGCTCCTCTCCCCCAAAGACGCGGATATTCAGGCAAACATCCGCTTTATACAAACCATCATTGTTGACCGTTCAGAAGAGAGGGTTGATTCTGATTTTCTAACAGCAGTAATTTACAATATCCATACACTTTTACCACTTCAAAATCAGCTCCTTTTACTGTTCATACTCACACTTGTACTCTCTTTATTTGGCGCTGGGATACTGTTTAAAAGCGGTTTAAGCCGTCTGTGGCTATCCTACGGCGCGACATTGTGTACAGTATTAATACTGGTAACAGGCATCTCGGCAGGCTACAAAATATACGCACTCGAAAGCCGTCAATACGCGATAATTTTAACCCCAACTCTTGACGCAAAAAATCAACCAATGGGAACCCAAACACTCTTTACCGCGCACGAAGGAACAAAACTCCAAATCCGCAAAACCAACGGAGAGTGGGCTCTTGTCAATCTGCCTAACGGAGCAAGCGGATGGGTTCCGCTTAGCGGGTTGGGGAAGATTTAGGAAAAACTAATTCCCGAATCTCTCCTGTAACTTCCGGTAATAATTCTTCACGCTTTTATCCCCGCCGTTATCCTGAAACAGACAAAACGGCAAGCTGTCGGTGTTCTTATGTTTAAGAACGCAATCACAGCATTTTGAGTGATCTTTGCATGAGGTATTCGGACACGGGCACTCTTTGACATTGGGACAAGGCATACAATACTCCTTATGTTTTGGTGTTATAGTAGTGTTCAGTAAAAAGCTCTCATAAGATCCCCTGCTTCAATGGGCTGTTTTACTATCGTTTTCTCTATTGCAATACTTCACAACAGGTTTTATATTCTCTTTGTTAGTAAAGTCTAATTTTTTTCCATAAGTTTCTATTACTAATTTTTCATCAGTTGTTAATTTTTCAACAGGCTTCCTATCTATCTTTTTCTTAGCAAGCCAAAATAACAATCTATACATAAAGTTTAATTTATAATGATCAAACCCGCCTCTAAAAAAGAATATCTTCATTTGCTTAAAAAGTTCATTGGGAACAGCTTTTTCTACATATCCACTGATTCTATTCGTAACCATTTCATTGCTCATGTCTTCAATTCCGCATGCGCAAAAAATAAGTTTTTTATCCTTTATCAA
>Ga0123356_10000394_pt1 | contig 49807 bp, 25 predicted proteins | sample TergutEmb28metaG_2_FD_92546 | JGI IMG/M metagenome (GOLD analysis project Ga0123356, IMG submission 92546) | Embiratermes neotenicus P3 segment gut microbial communities from Petit-Saut dam, French Guiana - Emb289 P3 | ecosystem: Host-associated > Arthropoda: Insects > Digestive system > Gut ...
GGGCGTTGCGGGGTGTCCCCGCAGAGGGGGTAGCGGAAGACAAAAAATTAAACGTCTTTTTGTTTAATTTTTTGGCTGGAGCGTGGGGGAGACTTCCCCCCTTGTATTTGACTTTGATTTTGAATTTGATTTTGACTTTATATTTTGATTTTGATTTTTCAAGGATTAACAGAATAAGATGCGTATCAAAAAATATGTAGCCAAAAGCATGCGCGAAGCTCTTTTGCAAATTAAAGAGGAGCTTGGTGAAGATGCAATAATTTTGAAGACGACCAAACTGCAAAAAAAAGTATTCGGAATCGGCGGGCCTGATGAGATAGAGGTCACAGCCGCAGTTGACGAAGACGCTGCCGCACGTAAAGAGGCTGCTCAAAAACCGCCCTCATACACACCGCTGCATCTAAGCGGCGACACCGGCGTTTATAACCGTTCCCGCTTTACAAATACAAACAACCCGCAAGGCGTAGGCCCTGCGATCCCTGAACCCGCGGCTCCCAATATACGGCCTTATTTTGAAAGACAGACGTATCCCAAACAGCGCCGTGAGATTCTTGAAGAGGCGCAGGCAAAGTCTAAATATGCTGAAGAGGAGATTCGCGCGCTTAAGGCGGACGTACTGGAGCTCAAAGACCTTGTTAAATCTGTTTTGACAACCGCCCTTAATAATGCTCCCAAACAGGAACCTGCCGCGCCCGCGCCGCCGCCTGCCGAGACGCTCAGGCAGCCTTCAAATATCGTTGACAGCAGTGCGCCCGCGTCAGTGAACTTGCCGGCAGACGAGGGCGGCTGGAACTTGTTTGTAAGGCTGCTCACAGATTCTGAAGTCAAGCCTGAGATTGCTAAACGGTTAGTCGGTTCAATAAGCGGTAATATAAGCGGCGCGGAGTTTGAAGATAAGCTTGCCGCAACGCTCAGCAGTCAGTTTCCTGTGTCGGGCCCTCTCAGGCTTAAAAAAGGTCAGCCGCTTGTCGTGGCGTTTGTAGGGCCTACGGGTTCCGGTAAAACTACTACGCTTGCAAAATTAGCCGCGCACTGCTGCCTGAGCAAAAATAAAAAGATATCAATTATTACCGCGGATACTTATAGAATTGCGGCGATTGAACAGATACGGACATTTGCCGAGATAGTTAAGGTCGGTTTACAGGTGGTATTTTCGCCGGATGAGATTGGCGCGGCTCTTGCTGAGTGTGAGGGGAGCGACGTCATATTTGTAGATACTGCGGGCAGGAGTCAGAGGAATAAGGAGCACATGGAAGAGCTGCGCGTTCTTCTTGAGACGCTCAGGCCCGATGAGACGCATTTAGTGCTCAGCGCTACGACTAAAGACAGCGCTCTTTCTGAGATGGTGCGTAATTACTCTGCTGTAAGAGCCAACAGACTGCTCTTTACCAAACTTGATGAGACTGCGAAGCTTGGAAATATTTTTAACGCGGTAAGTGAGGCCGGAATACCGGTTTCATACTTTACAACAGGGCAAAGCGTTCCTGATGATATTGAACTTGCGCAGGCCGGCAAGTTTGTAAAAAGAATTATGGAGAGGCGGATATCGTGAGCGGGGATCAGGCTCAAAAGCTCCGTGAGCTCGCAAAGGCTGCGGATATACAGCCGGCGGTACATCCGTCAAAAATGACGGGCGGGCGCTGTCTCAGTATAGCTGTGACAAGCGGTAAGGGCGGGGTAGGTAAAACAACCCTTTCGCTTACTCTGGCCGCGTCTCTTGCTCAGCTGCAAAAAAGAGTGCTCATGATGGACGTAGACCTTGGGCTTGCGAATCTTCATATACTTTTGGGAATCGCGCCGCGCTACAATATCTCTCATGTAATATCTGGAGAGTGCGGTATAGAGCAGGTAGTGTTAGAGGCGGCTCCGGGGGTGCATTTGGTGCCGGGAGCTTCGGGTCTTGAGGAGCTTGCGAATCTTGATACTGCGCGGCTTGAGCGTCTGCGCGTCGCTTTTATGGGGCTTGAAGCCAATTATGACTATTTACTTATGGATACGGGCGCGGGGATAGGTTCAACGATGACGCATTTTGTGCGCCACTCTGACCTTGCTCTGCTTGTTATGACTCCCGACCCTTCATCGTTGGCCGATTCTTACGCAATGGTGAAAGTTCTTTACGAAAAAGGCGGTGACGTGCGGGTAGCTGTCGTTGTGAATATGGTAACAAGTGAGCGCGAAGGGCGTGAAACATTTGACAGGCTCAATGCTTTGGTGGTAAGATTTCTAAAGAGGCCGGTTGAGCTGTACGCGATATTGCCGGCAGATAAGGATGTGCAGCGTCTTGGACGGCGTCAGGTTCATTTGGCAGACCGTAATGCGAATAACCGTTTCTACGGTATTGCCGCGGGGCTTGCCAAAAGAATAAGCGGATACGGGTTGAGCGCAGAGGGTGCGGCCGGAGCGGCAAAAACCGGTTTTTTCTCCCGTTTATTTGGTGTGAGCGAAAGGTAAGGGGCGATAGTGGCCGAAGAGAAAGATAACAAAGAAAATAAAGATAACAAGGAGAATAAGGAAAACCCTTCAAATAAACAGGCGCCTGTTATGCCGGGGAAAAAGTCTGTTTACGTCGGGAAAAAGCCCTCTTCGTTAAGTCCGGGCCAAAGAACCGCTTCTATGGTCAAGTGGACAAAGCGCACCGCTTTTTTATTGGGGTTATGCGCATTCGGAGTAACGTTTTTAGTCAGCTTTCAGTATGACAACTATATGGATGTTGGAATGATACTTTTATCCGGTATTAAGGGCATGGCCGCAGGGGTTATGTTTTGGCTTACCGGACTTGTTATTGGTAATATTTTTTTAAAAGGGCTTGTTACGGACGTGGCTGTTGACCCGTCAAATCTTGTTGAGGGCGGGGTTTTACAGCGGCTCTATCTCTATCAAAAGCGTCTTGACCCATACCTGTCAGGCAACGCAAACGTGATTGAGGTTGAAGTGATGATAGAACCAAAGAAAGATGGTCCCCAAAATGACGGTGATAAGGGCGGGGCTGTCGGCGGTACGCAAAACATTAAGCCAATGCAGAAATAATAATGCAGAATGCGGAAATAGTTTAAAATATTATCTTTTATTTCTGCATTCTGCATTCTAAATTGTTATTTTGAAAAAGGGTGCATAGTAATATGTCTGCAATAGAAAACCTGTGGCGTGAGTTCAGGGAGACCGGTTCAAAGGTCGCCAAGGACAAATTGCTTGTGGAATATGCGCATCTTGTAAAATATATTACTCAGCGTCTTGCTGTTAATCTGCCCCCTTCGGTAGACCGCGACGACCTCTTTGGTTCCGGTATCATGGGGCTTATTAAGGCGGTTGAGACTTTTGAGCCTGAGCGCGGGTTTAAGTTTGAGACTTACGCGGGGCATAAAATCCGCGGCGCGATTCTTGACGAGCTGCGCGCGCTTGACTGGGTGCCGCGCTCTGTGCGGCAGAAGTCGCGTGATTTACAGAGGGTGTTTACAAAGCTTGAGAACAGGTTAGGCCGTTCTCCCTATGATGATGAAGTTTGCGAAGAGCTTGGAATAAGTATTGAGGAGTATGAGCAGATGCTCTCGGAAGTTACTCCCGCGACCATTGTCTCTCTTGACGAAAGCATGTCCGATTTCGATTCAGACTCAAGGGAGATAAGGGTAATTGACCAGATAGAGAACTCTGCAAGCCCAAGTCCGCTGCGGGAACTTGGTTATAAAGAGATTAAAACGATACTTAAGGACGCAATAACCGATTTGCCGGAAAACGAGCGGCTTGTCGTGGCGCTCTATCACTATGAGGAGCTAACGCTCAAAGAGATAGGCGTAGTGCTTAATCTGACTGAGAGCCGCGTAAGTCAGATTCACTCCAAGGCTATAATGAAGCTGCGAGCAAGGCTGCTTCAAAAAATAGACGTCTGACAAACGGCTTTGCGGCCGTTATCACAAGGGGAGGGAGGCGCTTATGAACAGTGTGAATGTCAATACTTCGGTAGTGAATTTACCGACAGTAGCTCACCACCAGTCAGATATCCATCGTGTTCCGATGGTTCATCAGCAGCAAAACGCTGAACTTGAGCGCGACCGTTTCGACCGCCAGATGAAAACCGCACAGGAGGCGGAAGAGGCGAAAGGCAAAATTGTTGACCCTAAAGAGCGCAGGGAAGAGAAAAAGCAAAACCGCAAAAAACGTGAGCAGGAGCTTGCGGAAGAGCAGAAGGCGAAAGAGGAAGCGGTTTTGTCCGACACCGGCGGCATAACAATGGGCGAAAGCGGCAAATTCGTAGATTTGTCCGCGTAAAACAAAATCAAAAAATCACAGGTAAAAAAATGACAAGTAAAAAAGTTGACCCTGAGTCCATAAAAAGAGTAACTCAAAGCGTTATCGGGCTTCCGACTCTGCCCACCGTAGTATCAAAGATGCTGAAAATTATTGACAACCGCAAGACGTCGGCAGACACCCTTGCGCGTCTTATCTCCTCTGACCAGGCTCTTACGGCTAAAGTTTTGAAACTTGCGAACTCCGCTTATTACGGTTACCAGAGAGAAATATCTACTGTCAATATGGCGATAGTAGTCCTTGGGTTTAATACTGTAAAAGAGATGGGGCTTGGACTCTCTGTCATAGATGTTTTTAAGAACCCGATGTCCGGCGCCGCCGGGTTTGACGCCGTTAAATTCTGGGAACACAGCGCAGCCTGCGGTGTAGCGAGCCGTATGCTTGCTAAAAACAGCGGCTCCCGTTTTTCAGGCGAGGCTTATGTCGCCGGACTTCTTCACGATATGGGAAAGCTCATTCTAAATCAATATTTCGGTGAAGATTTCGTTAGCGTACTAAAAGAGGCGCAAACTTCCGATTTGGAAAGCGCCGAAAAGAAACTCCTTGAGGTAACTCACGGCGAAATCGGAGCGTGGCTTGCCGAAAAGTGGAATCTTCCTGCAATGATTTGCGATACGGTAAAACACCACCATCAGCCCTGGAATGCCGTAAGCGACCCTTCGTTTGTAGCAATTATCACTGTTGCGGACCTTTTATGCCACCGCATCGGCAAGGGAAATTCCGGCCGGGGCCGCTTGCCTGCGTATGATGAGCGGCTCTGGGATATCTTCTCCAAAGCCGCTATGCCTTTGGATGAGTCTGACTTTCCGCAATTACAGTCCGATTTGCTTGCTGAATTTGACAATACGGAAAACGTCGTATCGTTTATACAGGATGATGATATTGACCTGCAGTAAGTTTTTTGCTCTGGCTTTTTTTGGCGTAATTATGTTTATACTGTAAATCTAACAGAATCTCTGTTTGCTGTACTGCATAGTTTTGAAAATCATGGTTAAGCCCGCAGAAAAGATGTGTAAGTTTTTTAATTTTTTGCGCAGGCGCTTTGAAAAACATCTGGCCTTCACCATTTCTCATCCATTTTTCCGATACGCCGTAAACTGAGCAGATAACCTTGAGAGTTTTTTCTGTTACGCTTTTGTTTCCGCTTTCAATTCCTGTCAAATGTCCCTGAGCTATTCCAATTTTACCGCCAAAATCAACTTGCGTTAACTTGAGATATTTTCTCAGTTCTTTGATACGTTTACCAATAGGCATAGTATGCACTTCCTCCTTTGAAAGTATATCAATAATTTATAATAAAATTCGATATTTTTCAAATATTTTTTTTAAAAATTATATAAACTGTTTTCAAAAATCCAAAACTTTGACAAAATCCTTGCTCCAAAAGCTCAAAAACACTATTTTATATTATGATTACAGGTACGCAGGCGTTCGTTTTACTTGTAAGTTGAAATGAACGTACTGTTAAGATAGTTCATTATTTTTAATATATGATTTATCATTCTAACTATTACTATGGCAGCTAAAGGTCGCAAGTCCCGGTACAGCGACCTCACGATGGTTCGTGCAGTCGGTGTGCCGGGACTTGCGACCTTTAGCTGCCATAGTAATAACGTGTAAAACGAACGCCTGCGTACCTGTAATCACAGTTTAAAGCCCCCATAGCTCAGTAGGATAGAGCACAGGTTTCCTAAACCTGGTGCCGCAAGTTCGATTCTTGCTGGGGGTAATTTTTGACTGTGATTACAGGGACGCGCGGTTTATCTGACTAATCATCCCGCCGTCCGCCGTACACCAAAGCACGCGCGGCTCTGAGCGCGGCAGGCGGATCGTTTTTCTCTTCGTACCTGTTCCAAATCCTCTCAAGATCTCCCGTATCGCCAAGTACAAAAGAGGTGGCGAATAGTGAGGTTAAGAGCATCTGGTTGCTGTAGTGGTCGGTGATAGTATCGGAATCGGGCATAAGTTCAATAGAGAGCTGCCTTACTTGCGGCAGGTCGTAATTGCAGAGCGCTCTGAAATAAGCGACCCACCCTTTTTCGCTCTCCAAAAATTCCTTCATAGAGATTTTCTTCTCAATAATCTCCCAAATCTCCCGCATCTCGTCGGCGCTAAGGTAGGGTAGGGTTTTTTGGAATATCTGTATTATTGCGCTCTGTATTTGCGAGAACGTTACCTTTTGCGGACTTGTGTATGTGTAGTCAAGAATGAAAACCGCGCCGCCCGCGTTTTCTGTCGCTCTTTCATCGCCCCGCGCGCTTGCTACAAGCTGTTGGGAGATGAGTTTTGCGTTTTGAATTTCAAGCAGATTTTCAATAGCCGGCAATATTCTTGCGGGGCTTAAGCTATGATAGTTAGTATCGCTGAAGACCATTTTTTTAACGGGTATTATAAAGTCTCTTATATAGCTGAGCTCCTGTACGCTTGTGCCCATAAAACGCTTGCCTGCGGCGTAGAGGTCAACAAAAGAGTGATAGTCGCTGTTGGCCGGAGTATCGTAAGTCGCCAGAAGCGGATTGAAAAACTCATGATTCCCGTATCTTAAAAGCTTGAAATCGTCAAGGCCGCTAAAGCCCATCGCCGCAAGGTTTTCAGACATGTCCGGTATAGCAAATACATCTCTTTTCAAAGAGATATCTGTGGTCTCCTCATGCGCCGCGATTATGATAAGGTCGGAACCGACAGTATACATTTCGTATAAGGGGAAAGACTCGCCGAGCGCTTTTAGTATTGATACGAGAATGCTTATGTCCGCTTCGTACTTGTGAAACCATTGAACTAAGATACCGCCTTCATTTAAGTGACGGCGTATATGCTTAAAAAACTCTTTTGAGAAGAGGCTTGAAACGCCGCTTACCCAGGGGTTTGACGGTTCTGAAACGATAAGGTCGTAGGTGCGGTTTTTTGCGGAAAAGAAAGTTTTTGCGTCTTCTATGTAAATATTGCTGCGCGAATCGGTAAAGGTATTTTCTACTTTCGGGCCGATTTTTTCAGCGAGTTTTACCATTGCCGGTTCTATCTCTACTACGTCAAGGATTTCAATATTTGGGTCGTAGAGCATATAGTGCGCGGTCATTCCGGCGCCCATTCCTATAACTGCCGCGGTTCTTGTTTTTTCCTGTACGCTTAAGGGTAAAACGCCAAGAAGCGCCATAGTATATTCATCGGAACTGAACTCCTCGCCTGTTCCCACGCTTGCGTCGGGTTTGCCGTTTGTAGAGAGTACAAGATTATCCACACCTGATTTGAAAAGCGTAATTGAAGCGGTTCTTCCATCTATGTGGCCTACGACTTTTTTTGATTTTGAAATGCTGGCGTAGCGAAATACCCCTGAGGAGAGAAGCGAGGGGTCAACCTTTGAAAATGCAAACGCGGCAAGTAAAATAAGCACGCACGCAGGCTGCATAACGGTTCTGAGTAAACTGTAGCGGGTTTCACTGAACTTGTATAAAACATAAAGCCCCAGCGCCAAATCAATTGCGGCTCCGGTTATGATAAGGTATTTGAGTCCAAGATACGGCATGAGAATCCACACCGCTATAACTACGCCGATTATACCGCCGAATGTATTGACGGCGTATACTTTACCGATGCACTGTTCGCCGTGTCCGTTTTTATACAGCATGTGTATGATGAGCGGAATAACCATCCCCGCGCAGATTGTTGTCGGGAGCATGATTATCATACAGATAAGATGGCTCATTACGTTAAAAAGCAGGTATCCCTCTTCGCTTTTGGCAAGTCCGTCTAACGTGAAGACCATAAAACTAAACATATTCGTGTAGGTAAATAACGTTAAGATGGCGGTTGCGCCCATGATTATCTGCACAATACCCAAAAACCGGGGAGCGTTTTGTATAGTGTCAAGCTTGTTCCTTACAAAGAAACTCCCAAGCGCAAGCCCCAGAATAAACGCGCTGAGCATAAGCTCAAAAGAGTGCGTTGAGCTTCCAAGCACAAGGCTTAACATCCGTATCCATCCGATTTCATATATAAAAGAGGAGGCTGCGGTTATGCCGGATATCCACAATAGCGGATAGTAGAAATTCCGTTTAATCGGGGACGGAGTTGCGTTTGTTGCACTGTCGGTTTGCGGAATAAAAGCAACTCCGTCCCCGATTTTAACAGCCGCCGCGGAGCGGGAACGTTCATACATACAAAGCGCCATCACAGAAAATCCGACAAAAAGGTCAAGAATCCCGGCTGATATTATCGCGCCCTTTAATCCCCACATCTTTACCAAATAAAATCCGCTGATAAGCACGCCGAGAGCCGCGCCGAGTGTGTTTACGAAGTATATAACAGATGTTTTATATCCGCTCACACCCGGAAAATTTCTCAGAATCCCGCCTGCCATTAAAGGAAAAGTCGCTCCCAAAAGTATAGCCTGCGGTAAAATTATGAGAGATGAGCTGACCCATTTAAAAAGAGCGATAGGGAGCGGTTCATTGAGAAAAGGAATTATCACAGAGAACGAAATATCAAGATACCGAATGAAAAGGTCATGAAATATAAGCGCCGCCGCTCCAAGAGCGATCTCTACGACAGCGTAAACCATAAGTAAATTACGAAATTTAGTTACACGCGCCGCGGTAATCCACGAGCCCAAAGCCATACCGCCCATGTAAATCACAAGTACAAGAGTCTGAGAGTACGCCGCGTGCCCCAGAAACTGTTTGAGGTACTGAGACCAGATGGATTCGTAGATAAGTCCTGTGATACCTGAGACGAAAAAGAGGCCGAAATAAAGATACGCTATGGGTGAGCTTTTTTGTGATTGCTGTTGCATTTTGTATTAATAATAGCCTTATATTTGATAAGCAGGGCGACATATAGTATACTATAGACATATAATATACTATAAATATACTGCATAATTATCACAAAGGTCAATACAGGAGGCTCACTGATGAGGCGTTTTTTCGTCACGGCTGCTGCTGCGCTGTTTTTCATAACGTTTGAGGCGGCTGCGCACATTGCAAACGGCGGTTTTGAGACCCTTGAGAACACCGGCGGTAATTTAGTGCAAACGCGTTCGACTGCTGTTGTTACGGGCTGGCAAACCATTGGCGGCAGCCAAATTCAGATAGCGCGTCCCGGCGTTAACGCAAGTCTTGCTGGTTCGGCCTTCGGTACAAGCGCGGCTGCTGACGGCGTACAGTTCGCTGTGCTTGACCCCAATATTACCGGAGTATTGTATCAGACCATAAGCGCAAAAGCGGGTGATAAGCTGTTATGGGCGCTGAGCCACAAGGGACGGCACGGGGTTGGCCGCATGGAAGTGTGGATTGGTTCGCCCCAAGAGATTGCGGCAGCTGCCAAACAGTATGTTGACGGCCAAAATAATGTTAACAGAGTGGATAAGGCGCTGTATCAGAGAATAAAACAGCTGTGGGAAGATACCGATCACCCTACGCCGGGATGCGACAGAGAGATATCCACCGCTCATAATGTAGTGACCTCTAACAACGGCTGGGTAAGATACCGCGGCGGTTATACTGTTCCCGCGGGCCAAACGGAAACGGCAATAGCGTTTGTCAGCGCGTCCGGCGGTAATTTGTTGGATGCTGTTGATTTTGGGCCTGTGATATCCGCAGGCGCTTATAGAATGACAGTGAGGCCCTCTGTTGGCGGGTATACGGCTGTGAGGCTTAATGATCAGAATTTCGGCTCCACTGCCTCCAACAATACTGTGGTTGTTGAGCCCAAAGAGGGTGACAGGGTGACAATTACCATGCACGCCGCCGATGGTGAAACTTTTAGCAGGGGAGCGGTAATCAGCAGGGGTGACGTGTTGAACGGGAGGCTTGTCAGTCCCTATCCGGGAACTGTGACGAGTCCGAATATTACAAGTAAAACCTATACGGCAGGCAACATTGATTTTACCGGTGATATGGATATTACGCCTGTATTCGCGCGCAATTCAAAAGTCATTATTCACCCGGTCGGCGGTACATACACTAATGGCGCTGAGGAGATTACGTTGGGGACGGCTGGCGCCCAATATACACTTGGCGCGGCTGAGCGGCCCGGATACCGGTTTACAGGCTGGTCAGTTGTAGGTACTTATGACTTTGACTGGCCGGATGACCCGCACGCCGACTACCGCGAATTATGGCCGACCGGAGCTACTGTACAGCGTAATGGCGATAATTTGGAGATTAACGGTACATCCATAATTCACGCCAATCAGGGCTTCAACCTTCAAGCGCAGTATGAACTTATACCCGCGCTGCCGCTTACGGTTAATATTAACCCGAACGGCGGCAGATACATGGGCCGCCCAAATCCGGTGCAGGATGACGCTAACGCACAGGTCAGGATTATGCTTGACGCTGTGAATACTTCATATACCCTTAGTACGCCCGTATGGCCTGGATTTACGTTTACAGGATGGACAGTCAGCGGCGGCGGCAGTCCAATCCCAGCGGCTGCTCCTGCGACAATCAATTACAACGCAAATTTCATCGAAGGAATCTATACGCCAACGTATACTGTCGGCTCCGACCCGTCAAAATCGGTACTCGCAGAAGGGATAACGCTCACCGCGCAGTGGTCGTCGCGCAGTCCCGCGGCTTTGGCGTTTGGATATGAGTACAGGTACGATGTAGTTGACAGTTGCGCTATACCGCCGTCAACAACGTCCCAAACGGTTCAAATGCCTCTTATGGGCGGAGATACGCTCCATTTTAGAAGACAGGTGTTTGGATACAGCCCAAATGAGCTTACGCAGAGAATCACCGTCACCAACGCCGGAAATAATACTACCGGCGCAATCACGCTTTCGCTGACCGGCCTGAATGCGTCTGCATTTCAACTGCTTGACGGAGACGGTTTGTCCGCTCCAAACATAGGCGCGTTAGCCATCAACGCCGCCTCAACATTTATTCTGCGCCCCACGGCTAACGCGGTCAACGCCGGTACCTACACCGTTTTGATTAATGTGAGTGTAGGCGGTACTTTAACGACAACTATTCCGGTGAGCCTTGTGGTGGAGAAAAGACGCGTCTCAGTATCCGGCATTACCGTTAATACCAAGTATTTTGACGGTACCGACAAGGGGAGTATCAATACCGACGGCGCAAAAATTGTTGACGCAATCAGCGGAGATGTGATTACCGCTTCCGCAGGTGAATTGGATTTGGACGCGGCAGGCGTTACTGTGAAATTCAGCGGCAGGAACGCAGGCGAGGTTGATACAAATATCACAATTGAAAATATCGGGCTAAGCGGCAGCGCGGCGGATAACTACATTATGACCGGATTTTCGGCGAAACTCTCAGCGCAGATACTGCCGAGACCGATTACCGGCGTTGAGCGAAGTGTTGCGCCTGTCAAGACCTATAACGGCGACGGCGTAATGGGGATAGGTAATTATACGTTTACCTACACTCTGAATGATGGTGAAGTGAGTTTTACTCCGCCGGCCGGAGACGATTTGCGCAGAGGTACCGACTATGATATCGAATTAAACTTTGATCCTGTTACTATGGATATAAACGGAATCGCGCGGAAAAATGGTTACTATGTCGGAAAAGACCTCACATACACTTACAGCGTTAATTTTATTGACGTGACGGAGAGAACGGCAAACTACACATTGTCTGCATCAGCTTTTAAATACCATGATGGTGAGATTGCGAAGGCTGCAAACTTTTGGGTGGATTATATTTCGGTAATCGTTCCCACAAGCTATCCAGCAAGTCATCCCGGTGTCAGCGGCCGTACAGTTGCATATAACTTGACTGGCGGGACGTATGTTGACAGGCTTCCTCTCGTTTTCCATCAGGGCGCAAGCTCCGGACCGCGTACATACCGCAGCGAAGGTTCTGCTTTCAATGACCCCGGAGAAATTTTGACAGGAGCCCCGAATTTAGGCCAGCTTCTTGCGGATACTACGATAACCTTTACAGGTAACAATAAGATAAGCGGTCAGGCAGAACTGAGATTCACCATAGAATCACACAACTATCAGGATATCACGGCAATAATCAGATTCATAGCTACAGACAAACAGCTGATGACAACCGCCGGTCACATCGATTTTACAGGGATAGACGTTACGTACAACGGACGCGAGCATATTTTGGAAGAGGCGAAACTGCTTGCGGCCGGAGCGCCTCACGGTTACGGCGAAGACCCTTTCAGCTTCGCGTATTTGACGTGCAGGCATAACTGCTCAAATAACGGTTTGGAGAGCGGTGAGGTTAACGATGATGAGATGAGCGATGAAGAGAGCGGGACTAACTGCGCTACGGCCTGTACTGACGACTGGTGGGCTCCGTGGTGTAAGGTTCAAAGCAAACGCACCGACGTTTGGTGGCGTCACGTGACCACGCTTGCGCAAAACAATGGATACGTCGGGCTTAAGAGAGTGCCTTTTTATATCAACAGAAGAACGCCGCAGCTTGCGTATCTGAATTACGAAAATATCGAAAAAATTTACGATGAAAAAACAAGGCACATGATTCAACCGGTATTAAATACCGCCTACCAAACGGCTGAAGTTGGGCCGTTTACCGGCATGGGCGGGATAACCGTATGGTATGACGGTTCCCGTGTTCCTCCCGTCAACGCGAGACCGGCAAGCTATCCTGTGAGGTTTCAGGTTCATTTGGGGGCAAATTTCACTACTGCGAATTTGTATCCGGATAACGCTTACATAATACATCCCAAGTCGCTTGCGGGTACGGAAAACATGGCGGGCGGCGGGACGGTTGCAACGGTCAGCATTGCCGGCAGCCATCTCTACGATGCCGGTACTGCAATAGTGCCTGATGATGAACAGGTGAGCGTACGGCTTGAAGGCTTCAACGGCGGGCAGCCGTTAGTACTCGGTACGGATTACGATAGAACAGGCATGTCAAATAATTTTGAGGTAAGCGCCAATACGGTAGAGCAGGAAGCGGCAGTTACCATTACCGGCATTGGGAACTTTAAGGATGACGCAACAGGCAGCTTTACGATTGAGAAGGGGATACCGTGCACAACGCATTTTACTTTTGACAAAATGCTGGAACGTAACTATAATGGTCTGCCGTTGCATGGGGTCTCGAATATAAAAATCGTAAATAGTCAGATCGGTATGGGTAATATAGGGACGATAAGATACGCGGGATGGATTTTTCCGGATGGGCCTGTTGACGCTGCGCCGTACCGGGTGACTGTTGCCATAGACGAGGGCGAAAACTACTTGGCGAGTCCAAACCTGTTTCTTACCACACACATTATTCGAAAGATACCGCCGCAATTTGAGCATTTGCGGTTCAGGAATACTGTTACAGGCGATATTGTCTACGGAAGCGCGGGTCTTACGGCGGTTGCTGAGGCAATTATTCCAACAACGGATCACATCTATAACGGATTACAGCAGGGACTCGCCGATTGGGTTGTAGAAGAAAATCTGCCTTCGCCTTATGCGGGCATAGGGGCTATGACCATACAGTATAACGGTTCAGCGGTCAGACCCACGAACGCGGGTTCGTATCCGGTTGAGGTTCTTGTCTTGGAAGGGCGCAATTTTCTTAAGGGAACCTTTCCCATTGGGACATATACAATAGAGAAGAGATCGCTGTCCGCAGCAGAAGTTAAGATTGACAGCACGTACAGATACGACGCCGGCGCGGAGATAGTGCCGCCCGCCCGTAATGTTGAAGTGAGTCTGCCGGATGTCATCCCTTATCGTCTCGTACCAGAGAGAGATTTCACATATACAGTGACAAATAACACGGAATTTGGCGCTGTAGCGGTAGTAACTGTTACCGCTGCCGCAGACGGAAATTATAAAGACGCCGCGCCGATTGCTAACTTTACGATACAGAAAGGAGTTCCGAGAGCGGGTAATTTTGCAATTACGGATCCGAGGACTCGGATTTACAACGGGCTTAAGCAGGGAATCGGCGTTGTGGCCACGGTTGACGGAGTTGACGGAATGGGGACGCTTTTGGAAGTTACGTATGATAATTTATCGGAACTGCCTGTCAACGTGAAAGGGACAGGAACCGCATACCAGGTAAGGCTTATTATTGCGGATGGCGGTGAAAAATATGAAGGCGGTACGGTAGAATTCGGTACCTACACCATCACCAGAAAGGTTCCCGCGCTGGCTGATTTGATGTTCAGGCTTCCTAATGAAAATGAGCCGGATGGTTATGAATATGCAGAGGGACCGCAGCTTGGGCCAAAAATTCCAACGAACCATATCTTCACCGGTTCGGCGCAGGGGATAGTTTGGGATTACGCGGCTCAACCTGTTTATCCATTGACAGATATGAGCGGAGCGAGAACCTTCAGATACGAAGGTTTGGAGAGCCTGCCTGTTGACGCGGGAACATATACGGTGACCGCTCATGTTACCGCAGGCGGGAATTTTAACGCTACGGCTCCAGCCGGATTGACGCTTGGCACTTACACAATAGCTCCCAAGTCGCTTGCCGACGCGGTGGTTACCATTGTGGATACAACGCTTGCTTACGATGAAGGCAAGGTGTTATCGCCGGAGCCCAAACATGTGAGTGTTATGCTCGCCGGCTACAACAACGGTGAGCCGTTAGTGTATGACAGAGATTTCACGTTTACAGTTGCGAATAACACCGAGTTGGGCATGGCGGTTATAACTGTCACAGGTAAAGGGAACTATGATGATGACGCACAGGGGGAATTTGAGATAGTAGAGGGATATCCTGCGGCGTCTCACTTTACGTTTACCATTCCTGCCGCGGACATCTATAACGGTTTGGAGCAGGGTATCGGCGGTACCAGTTCAATAACAAGCAGCGTGATTGGGATGGGTGAAGTGGCCGCGGTCAAATATGATGGTTCTACAGATTTGCCTGTTGACGCGGGTACATACGAGGTTACGATTGATGTTGCGGCAGGTGACAACTACCTTAAGAGGCTGGGGCTGCCTATAGGCACATACACTATCGGTAAGAAAACGCCTGTATTGTCTGACCTTACGTTTGCGGAACCGGAAAGTTTCATCAATCATATTTATGACGGTTCGGGACAGGGGATTGGCAGTATCGGTATTAAGGAGCCGTTTACCGGTATGGGGGTAAGGAGCGTGCTGTATGAGGGCTCGACGGACTTGCCTGTAGACGCCGGATCATATACTGTGACAGTGAACGTAGCGGACGACGGTGATAATTTTACATCTGCGTCAGGCATTGCCATTGGAACTTATACGATAAAAAAGAGACCTGTTACCATTATTAACATGGCCGCGAACAATAAAGTTTACGATGGCGGTGATGAGGCTGAATTTAATACGGGCGTTGCTGATATCGATGATATCATCGAAAAAGACAAAACTAATCTGAATGTTGACGGCACCGATGCTTACGCGCGTTTTGACAATGTGAATGTTGGTGTTGACAGGACTGTCTCGTTCTATAATTTTGGTCTGGGCGGCAGCGCGGCAGGGAATTATGAGCTCCTGGAACAGCCTGAATCTGCACCGGCGAATATAACACGCAGACCTTTGACTGTTACACCGGATGACGGTCAGCATAAATTTTACGGAGACGCCAATCCTGTGCTGGACTATTCTTCCAGCAATAATGTCACAGGTGAGACTCCTGCGTTTACCGGCGCGCTGTCGCGCATCTCCGGTGAGAACACGGGGAATTACGAGATTGAAGCTGGGACTTTAGCGCTTGCCGATAACGCCCCTTTTCTCGCGTCAAACTACACTCTTGAGTTTTCTTCTTCGGTTGTCAATTTTGAGGTCAAAAAAGCAACGCACGCGGCTATTCCCATAACAAGGCCTGCGCAGTTCGCCTATATCGGTACGCGTGATTATAATATTTCCGGCTATCTGTCGAAGTTGCCGGGGTATATACTTGCCGAAGATATCTTGAGTTACGCGGCAGGAACCGCAACCGGCGATAATATCCTCGCGTTTTCATCTGTTAACGCTATCACCGGTGTGGTCTCGTACAGTCTAACCGCAGGCTTGACTATCGATGATGTTGACGCGGGTAAGAAGGCTGTTATTCCGGTGACGGTCAGCGGTTTTAGAAATTATAATCCCATAACCGTAAATGTTACCATAGAATTGACGGGCAAAACTGTTGTTGAGTTTACAGGCGTCAGCATTGCAGATAAAGCGTATGACGGTGAACCTGTATCGCTTACCGGCGCTCTTGTTGTACGTGATGAAGATACAAAGATTGCGGTTACCGACGACCCTCAACAGTTAGTTTATACGTATACCGGCACCGCTCCTACAGTGTACAATAGCGCGGACCCGCCAAAAGACGCCGGTTCTTATATATTGGAAATTTCAACAGCATCCGGCGACCCACTGTATACCGGCAAGAGCGCCCCTATGCCGTTCACTATCAGCAAGAGGACGCTTATACCGTCAATCGATTTTACAGGTGTGGACGGCAAAGTATTTGACGGAGAGCAAGATATTGAAGGCACGCAGCCGACAATTACGCTTGAGGTCTCTTCCGGTGTTCCTGTGCCTGATGAATCTCCTGCCGCTGTGGCAGCAGGCGGTTTTGTTTTCGTTGACGCAAACGCGGGTGAAAATAAGGGTGTAAACGCTTCGGGCATTGCGCTTACGGGGTCATGGGGTGATAACTATGAGCTGTCAGCAGCCACGCTGAATAATGTGCCAAGCGGATTAGTCATAGAGCGGAAAAACATAAGTATTGATGACGTCGTCCCGCCTGTAAAGTATTACGACAAAAATCTCACCGCGCCGACTGGAACTGTCGATTTTACCGGAGAGATCGCCGGACATAAATTGGAGTTGAATACAGATTATACCGTTTCGGCGGTGTACACGGACAATCCGAATGTTGGGATTGGCGACAAGAGTTATACCTATACAGTTACTATGGGTATCACACCAAAAGCCAAAAATTACATCCTCACCGAAAACACTAAAGACGGCACAGACGGTACAATTAACAGAATGCCCATTTTGTCAATTGAGTTTCCAACGGCCTCTCCAATTATAAACGGAGAGACGCTCGCGAATTCGATACTCGGTACCACCGCCTCTAACGAATACGGTACGTTCGCGTGGACGTCGCCCGAATACGCTCCGGCACTGGAAGAGAGCGGAAACGGGTTTGAGGTCACTTTTACGCCCTACGATCTTGATAACTACGACTGGGACGCCATAACCTTTACGTCAAACGTGAGCGTTACGGTAAACACAGGCTTATATCTGATGTTTTTGAATCCGTCGCATGATGACAGTCCGATAGAGGACAAGGCGTACGGCAGACTGCTTACAGGACAAAACAGGTATACCATTTTAGTACAGGTGCTGCGTTCGAACGGCGAGCCGTTCACGGATATGGCGGTGGACGTTACCATATCATTTGAAAAAGCCGGAGAGAAAGTAGAGAAAGTTGTAAGTACGGACCCTGCAACAGGCGTTGCAACGTACGCGGTAGTAATCGCAAGCTGGGAAGACGATAACATTCCGCTTGAGGCATGGATGTATGTAACCGGCGGCGCTGTGGTTAAAGATTTTGCTGTACTTGAAATAAGGGAATCAGCTTTGTCGGTAACGAAGCCCGGCAGAGAGATTTTGGGCCCGAAAGACGAAACAACTGACGCGCCTGTCGGTTTGTCAAGCAGTATAACGGCAGGCCCAAATCCTGTTCGCAAGGGTTTGTCAGCCATAAACCTCTACCGTCAGGGCAAGTTGATAAATGGCGGAACATTGACTGTTTATGACGTTATGGGCAATGCCGTAAGTAAAATCAATATCAGCGATGAATCTCTAAGCAGCACGGGCAGACGTATAGTTGGTTCGTGGGATTTAACAGACAGCAGGGGGCGTACGGTGCCTGAGGGAACATATTTAATCCGCGGTTCTGTTACAACGCGTGATGGTAACAGGGAAGTAATATCGATTATGGTGGGAGTGCGTTAAGATGAATCTCAAAAAAATCATATCAACTGCGGCTATCATTCCATTATTGCTGACCGTTGGCGCAGGCGCGCAGAGCGCGGTGCGTACTATACCGGTACGAACGCTTGACGAACTTTTGAAAGTCGGGAAACATAGTGACGATTATCCGTTAAAAAACGTCGTCTACGAACTTGCCGGAGCTATTGACGCGTCGGCAACGTGCGGCAAAGATGGCAAAGAACCCGAATTTGTATTTGAGCCGATAGGAACTATGGATAAGCAGTTCACAGGTACGTTCAAAAGTACGGACGGGAAGACCTTTGTTATCAGCAACCTTTGCGTAAATATGCCGGATAGCGGCCATGTAGGGCTGTTTGGCGTGATAGGCGCGGGCGGCACAGTTCGCAATGTGGGGCTTGACGCGGCGAAAATCACCGGCTCTTACGCTGTTGGTACTCTTGCCGGTACCAATTACGGCACTGTGGAAAGAACTTTCGGCAAAGGCGAGGTGAACGCGTCGCGCGGGGAGAGTAACGCGGGCGGACTTGTGGGCGTAAACGGCGGACTGATTACCGTAAGCTATTCTGAAGCGAGCGTTAACGGAAAGGAAAACGTCGGCGGATTGGTCGGACTCCTTACCAATGTCCCTGCAGGCGTCGGCAGATTGTTTAGAACGTACGCCGCAGGCGATGTTAAGGGCGGCAGCTGGGTTGGCGGTCTTGCCGGGCGTATTTTCGGCGGGGAGATTGAGGAGAGCCATTACGCGGGCGGCAGCAAGGTCGGATTAATAGGTGATGATTTTTTTGTAACAAGCACGTCATATAGGGTTAGGGGAGCGAAAGGCGATGCTAAATATATTACAGAGGCTCCGTTAATCCGCTGTTATTGGGATATGCAGAAGTCAGGGGTTACAGCGTCATCGTTTGGCGGCTCAGGCGTAATTGGAAATACGACGGAGCAGATGAAGACGCTGGCAAGGTTTACAGGCTGGGATTTTCCAAATACCTGGGTAATTCCCCCCAAGGATTATCCGCATTTTGAAAGAGAGGGCGGGATTATTCCTGACCATACGCCATTTGTCTGGACGTTCAATTATGATGTTGACAACGCGGACTGCGGCCGTCTTCGGGTAACTGTGAACGGTATTACCGCGGATATGTACAGCAGCGCGATAGAGGCTGTACCGGGGATGAGTTATCAGGTTGTTGCAATGCCCTGGGAGTTGGAGCATGGGTGTAAGTTTGTTGGGTGGAGCGACGGAGCGGCGGATTCTGTTCGTGTGGATGAAGCTAACGTTAATGTGACGGCAAAATTTATTCGGGATGATGACAGACCGCCGCGCAGGTTGATTTACGTAGCTGAGAACGATGGTATGATACTTATGAGCGGTATCTATCAGCCGTTTGATTACCTTAGTGATATGGTTACGCGGGGCGAACGCGGGCCGTTTGTTGCGGTTAAACCGGATTTAGGTATGCGGTTTGTAGCATGGGAGGAGCGTGACGTAGAAGGCAAAGATACGAACATAGTGCGCGTTGATATCGCGACAGATGTTTCCCCGCGGAGGTTTACGGCCAAATTTGAAGAGGATACGCGGAGCGTTATAACGATATCATCGTATGATGAGCTAAATAAGATTGGTAATAAAGAGGCAGGCTTTCCCTTAGACGGTGTTTATGAGCTTGACAGCGATATAGACGCGTCAGGCAATTTTATACCGATTGGAACGCCGGAGAGTCCGTTTGGCGGAGTGTTCAGAGGAAATGGGTACGTAATAAGCGGCTTGCGCGTTGACCGGCCAAACGATGATTTCGCAGGGCTGTTCGGATACGCCGATAAAGCGGTTATCAGCGGAGTCTATCTTGTTAACGCAAATATAGTTGGCAGGAACAATGTGGGCGCGCTTGTCGGAAGGGCGCTTAATACTGTGATTGACAGCTGTGCGGCGGTCGGTTCAGCTGGTCAGGTTCGCGGAGTTGGCTCTGTAGGCGGTTTGGCGGGGAGCGGTTTGGTTACGCTCATACACCGCAGCTATTCAACGGTTTCCGTGACAGGGTCGGGCCGCGGCGTTGGCGGATTGGTTGGGACAAGCGGCGGTTCCATGATAAGCGGAAATTACGCGTCAGGGCTCGTTAAGGGCGGCGGCGCGTCCGGCGGACTCATAGGCGAGGCGGATTTTGGGATGGTGCAGTTTTCCTACGCCGCTGGCAGTGTGGCGGGGGACGGCGCACCCGGAGCCGGCGGACTGATAGGCATGATTTCAGGCGGCGTAAGGATTTTGCAATGCTACTCGGCTGGAAGTGTTGAAGGTATGGCTTTGGGTACCGGCGGACTTATTGGAAAATTAGGGACAGGCGGCGGCAGGGTTACCGAAAGTTATTGGGACACAGAGAGTTCTGGACAGTTGTTGTCGTCCGGCGGAATTGCAAAGAGTACCGATGATATGAAGTCAAAAAATACATATACAAAGTGGGATTTTCATAATGCTGGTTTGGAAGACCCTGTTTGGGGTATTGCAGACAGCTATCCGTATCTCCTTGAGATTCCGCCGGGAGCGGAGTTTGGCGGAGTGCCAAAGCTGCGCTTTACAGCGGCGAAATCGTCAGTTAAGCCGACGGCAAGGATTGTGGGCAGAAATCTTCATATCAACGCGCCGTCAGGCTCGTCTTTACAAATACGGTTAGTTGACATGAGAGGAAGACAGATAGCGCGGTACGATGTAAAGGGCGGTGCGAAGATACCTCTAAGTACGGTTCCTGCGGGACGTTATATTGTTGATATGAGAGAGAACGGCAAGCGTTCCGGCGCGTCGCCGGTGAGGGTTGTCAAATGAAAAAAGTTATATATACAATAACATTTCTGTTGTGCTGTACAGCTGTTTCCGTTTGGGCTGATGACGCGGCTGTCAATACCGATAGTACTGCCGCCGCGAAAGCTCCCAATATAATAAAAGTGCTTGAAGGAGATGAAGTGCGCTGCTATGAGGAGATTGAAGCTCCGCCCTACAACGCCGAGAGAGTTCGTGAACTGGCGCGGATGATTAACTTTGAAACGGCAAGCGCCGCTCTGAGCGCAACGTCAAACGCGGTGCTTGACACCATCGCCTCAATGATCATACCCGTTGACGCGGCTTTTCAGGTACAGGGCCACACAGACTCGGTAGGAAACGCCAACTACAATATGCTCCTCTCCGCCGCGCGCTCCGCGTCCGTCAAAAATTATCTGATGGCAAGAGGCATGGAAGAGAAAAAAATCATCGCGTCCGGTTACGGTCTAACAAGACCCATAGCCCCCAACCGCACAGCGGAGGGACGCGCGATGAATAGAAGAGTAGAGATAGTGCTGATAGAAACCCAGGAGATGTACGATGAACTTTTGGCTATGGAAGCCGCGCAGCAAAAAAATGTGCAAAGCGCAGGAATCAGAGGTTCCAATATAGCGGTTGTCGCAACAGAGAGGGTTAGAGTGCCATGTCCGCCTGAACCGGAGCCCGAACCGGAGCCGGAACCGGAACCCGAACCCGAACCCGAACCGGAGCCTGAACCTGAGCCAGAACCAGAACCAGAACCTGAGCCAGAGCCGGAACCAGAACCAGAACCGGAGCCCGAACCTGAACCGGAACCTAAAAGAGGCCGTGTGAACAGATACGGTATCCGCCTCGCCTATAACGGTTCATGGACAAAGGATATGAGCGTAAGGGTATTTGACTATTACGACAATCACAATACGGACTTTACCGACTACTACGACAACGGCCCCGGTCACGGCTTTGAGGTGCAGGCAGCCGCGCTTATCAGTATAACGGATTTCGTAGCGTTGGGCCTCTATCCGGGGCTTGCTTACCGTGCCCTGTTCAACGCAAAGAACGACGTAGCGTCATCAACCGAATTAGCGCTGACGCTTCCTGTGGTGCTTGACGCGAAACTCTTTGGAAGTCCGCTGCATGCCGCTGCCGGTATACAGCTTGACATTCCGTTTGGTTCAAAACTTAAATGGGATGACGGCGAGGAGTACGATTTTGAAGAGAGAGCCGCTGTTGATTTTGGGATTGTCTTCTCGCTTATCTGGCGTATAGAAGAGCGGTTTTTCATTGACGCGCGATATATCCACGGACTTACAGATTTCGCCGGCAAAAACGACGGCAGCTTAAATCAGTTCAGCGTAGGGGCAGGGTGGTTGTTCTGGCCTCGGCCTCAACAAAATTAAATACTGCGGGTGGATACCATCCGCCTGCAATCCAACCGTAGAGTAGAGACAAGGCATGCCTTGTCTCTACTACGGTCGGATTACGGTCTACCGATGGATCATAACCCGTGTCTGCTCCGCAATACCGCCGCCCTGTACCCTGACAATATAAAATCCGTTAGGCAGTTTAGATGTGCTGAACGTATGAGAGTAATTCACCCCGGCTGCGGTTTTAAGCTTTTGAGACGATATAAGATTACCTCTCAAATTATACAGTTTTACCGCTGTCTCTCCATCGCTGTTTGCTCTGAAACTAACGTTGATAGCACGGTTTTGGAGAGCTGCCGCACGTAAACTTGACTTTTGCGCTTTTGCCGCAGGTACGCCGCTTATTGACAGGTCGCCTTCTTCAGGCGCAACCTGAACCAAGCTGACATTGCGTATCTGAACGTTAGGATCAGCATTGCCTACATTAAACGATAATCTGCTGTTTTCATCTGTGGTAGAGTCCATCTTGAATATGTAGGAAAACTGCTGCATATCGGTTGTGAGATTAGCTGTCTGCGGATCCATGTACGAATCCCACGGTCTTTCGTGCATCTCTACAACAACGCCCATCGTCCGCGCCTGCGCAGCGGAAGCCTCAAACGTCAACCGATAGGTCAGACCCTGCGTCAGCGTGAAACCGTTCTGGATCAACTGCAAACTGTGGTCGGCAGCGTCCTCCCCCGACGGCAGCGTGGTGATGTTGATGTTGCCGTTACCGCCCGAAACAGCAAACGATCCGACAGAACCCGACCACGTGTTCAGAGTCCAGTTCTGGGTGTTGGCAAAGGTACCGTTTCTGATAAGGTTCGTGGGGTCGATGAAGCCGTCCGGACGCTTGTATTCTGCCGTTACGGTTTCGTTCTTGTTCATGATCACAACGCATGGGCCTGTGCCGTTACATGCGCCGCTCCAACCGGTAAATTCCCAATCTGCGCCCGGCGTCTGAGTAACTGTAACCGATGCGCCCTCGTCATAACGCCCGTTTGACGGAGGGTCGGGGGAGAGGGTTATTTCACCTGCTTCGGCGGGTACGGCTGTTGTTGACAGAGTGAAACCGCTTGGAGCGGGGCCGCAGCCGCCTATTGTCAAATTGCCGGATAGGGTTGGGGTTGTCCAGGGCATATAACTTGGGGTGGTCATGCTTGGTGCTGGAGTGGTTGCGGTAAAGGTTACGGAAGTGTTCGGGGTGACGTCCCGTGTCCTAAGCAGAAATTTTCGTACAAAATCCTCAACGTGCGTATTATACTCCGCAGGCGCAGCGCAGTGTCCGCCTGAAACATCGTTGATATAGTGCATATTGCCGCCCACACCAAGCGCTTCGTAAATTTTAGCTCCGGCAAGCGCCCCTCTGTAAGAGGATGGGATACCGAGCCAATTTCCAACGTTAGCGGCTCTTTTGTCCATTATCATAAACCCGCGCGGCGCAATGAGCCCCATTACTGAGTGCATATCTATAGGCAAGTTGTTTGGAGTTGTAATAAACGGTTGAAAATTACTGCTAAGCCACGGCTGTTCTCCGTACGCTGACGCGGGACATTGCGCTCCGTCTCCTGTTCCGCCGCATCCGCCCCCGTCGCCCCGGTCGGCAAACGCGCCGCGCATAATATTTGTACCGCCGGTTCCGCCTTCCATAGCCAGCGTAAGGGCGATACGCTGATCAAAAACTCCCACAGCTAAAGCCCCTTTGCCCAAACGCGAACAACCCGTTACACCGATGGCAGTGGGGTCAAGGTACTCACGGCCAGATTCCTCTATAACGTCAATAATCCGGCTCACACCCCAAGACCAGGCAACAAGCGACCCGGCTTCGTGATTTGTGCCGTATATATTGTAGAAAACGCCCGTTCTATTGGCGCGGTTACCACCAGTTTCACCGCCTACATTAGTCACTATAAATGTTATCGTCGCAACCCCCAAACCCCTTAAATGGGCACCATCCGCCCCTGAGCCGGTCGATGCCATCGTTGGCTCACCAAGCCGTATAACCGCCGGGAATGGTGCGGTTCCTGTGGTTGGATATGCCACCGACGCGGTAAATGTCTGGTCAGCTCCGCCGTTGGAAACCGTTACACTGATAGTACCACTGTTACCGGTCCGCGTTACCGAACCCGTAACTTTCGACGGCTTAGGCGGCTTTACTCCATAGATAGTCCGTTCCGCTAACCTATAAATCTCCTGACGCCTCTGCGCCCACTCCTCTTTAGTGGTAATCGGCGTATTGTCAAGCTTCATAAACGGATTAGGCAGCTCTGGCCTGGCTGTGGTGAACGATGTTGGGAGTGTAACTGAAATGTCTGCCGTCTCATTTTCTGTACATGAATTGAACATCTGTGTCTGCCCAACCACCGGCAGCGCAATCACCAAAAACGATAATACAACAATAATCTTTTTCATAACGGCGTCTATCCTTTCCGATAGAATGTGAGGACTTGCTACTATAATAATATATGGTTTTTTCGATGGATACGCAACTTTTTTTAATATTTCAACTCCTCAACTTGGTATGTCTTTTGCATTTTCCTTCATAATAAAAAACGATAACGGTTAAAAACGTTTTTCCCAAACAGGGGCTTCATAATATGACGGATAAGCGCCAAGACGGCAGAGTAAGGGTAGTTATTGAAAATGTTAAGCCCTGTGTAGACGCGGGAGCTTTTCCCATTAAGAGAGTTTTGGGAGAAGCTGTTACCGTGTGGGCGGACTGTTTTTGCGACAGCCATGAGATACTTGGCGCGCGCGTTATGTACCGCAAAAGCGGTTCGGCGGAGTGGCTGTTTGAGCCGATGGAGTTTGTGAATAATGACAAGTGGCGCGGCGGGTTTACAGTTTGTGAACTTGGGGATTATGAGTACGGGGTTGAGGCGTGGGTAGATCATTTTCTAACCTGGAGACACGGGTTAAATAAGAAGCATGAGGCAAACAGTATTGAAGAGGTTGATTACACCGCAGGGCTTTCGCTTTTGGAGCGCGCGCAATCCCGGATTTTAGCTAAAGACCTCTCCGCGTTTGAGAGACTGCGGTCAATTATAACTTTCTCCTGTGACGGAGCAGCGCGTTTTGAGACCGCATACGGCGATGAGCTTCTGCAGATTATGAGCCGCGCTCCCGATACGGAACTCAGCGAATGTTCAAATCCGATTTTGCGTGTTACAGTTGATAGAAAACGCGCGTCATTCAGCTCCTGGTATGAATTTTTCCCTCGCTCCTGTACCGGAAATCCCGCGCGTCACGGGACTTTAAGAGACGCCGCGGAGTATCTCCCCAAAATCAGCGCAATGGGATTTAATATCGTTTATCTGCCTCCTGTTCATCCTGTAGGCGAGAAGAAGCGCAAAGGGAAAAATAACAGTACGGAAGCGGCGTCCGGCGACCCCGGCAGTCCCTGGGCGATAGGGTCGCGCTTCGGCGGTCATAAAGCTATTGAACCGTCGCTTGGAAGTTTTGAAGATTTCGAACGTTTTATTGCCGCGGCAGAGCGTAACGGGCTTGAAGCAGCGCTTGACATAGCGTTTCAGTGCGCCCCTGACCACCCATACATAAGCGATCACCCGGAGTGGTTTACCGTACGTCCTGACGGCAGCATCCAATTCGCGGAAAATCCGCCTAAAAAATATGAGGATATTGTTCCATTTAACTTTGAAACAAAAGAGTGGGAACCGCTCTGGGAAGAACTCAAAAGCGTGGTATTATTTTGGATTGAAAAGGGCGTACGTATTTTTCGGGTGGATAATCCGCATACAAAACCGTTTATATTTTGGCAGTGGCTTATTTCAGAAGTTAAGGAGAAGTATCCTGAAGTGATATTTCTATCAGAAGCTTTTACACGTCCTAAAGTAATGAACAGATTAGCGAAACTTGGTTTCTCTCAATCCTATACTTACTTTACATGGCGTAATTCAAAAGCGGAAATCACCCGTTATATGAAAGAGCTCACCTCAGGAGAGCTTAAGGAGTATTTCCGTCCAAACTTCTGGCCGAACACGCCTGATATCTTGCCGCAAATTCTGCAATTCGGCGGTGAGAGCGCTTTTGCTCTGCGTCTTGTTCTCGCCGCTACGCTGAGTTCAAACTATGGAATCTACGGCCCCGCTTTTGAGCAGGCGGTATCTGCCGGAGTAAAAGGCAAAGATGAGTACGAAAACTCTGAAAAGTATGAAGTTTACGCCTGGGACCGCTCAAAAGGGGAGCGTCTCACCGCTCTTATCACAGCTCTCAATAAAGCAAGAGACGAAAACACCGCGCTTCAAAGCAACAGGTTTCTTGAATTTTACCACATAGATAACGACTACATGCTTTTTTACGGAAAACGCACGGCCGATATGTCAAACATTATTCTCGCAGTTGTAAACTTAGACCCGTTTCACATTCAAAAAGGCCGCCTTAAAATGCCGCTCTACGAGTTTGGGATTGAGGCAGGGGAGAGCTATCTATTGGAAGACCTTTTAACAGGCAGCCGCTACGTATGGCATGAAACGCAAAATGAGATCTCTCTTGACCCGGCACTCTGCGGAGCGGCGGTGTTTAAGCTTGAACGCAGGCTCAATAGAGAGATGAATTTTGATTATTATTGACGCAGTCCGGCGCTTATCCGCACAATATGTAAATATTCGTATTTAAAATTTTACTTGCAAAAATGCCGATTTTGACGTATTTTCGTATATATGCGGCTATATTATATAGGTCGTGTTATATGCTTAACTTACTATAAAGATTAACTTACAGGAAACTCTGAGTTATGAAACACATTAAATTTACGGCGATTTTTTTGATGATGACAGCGGGGGCGGCTGATGCGCAGACTCCCGATTATTCATGGTATGCCGGCAAGTCATCTCCGTATACTATTTCGACAGCGGATGAGCTTGCCGGGCTTGCGGCGATTGTCAATGGGACTTGGGGCGGGGAGCCTGCTGAGGATGATTTTGCCGGTAAAACTGTTATACTTGGCGGTGATGATATTGACTTGTCCGGGTACGCGGCTGACAGGGGCTGGACGCCGATAGGGACATTTATAGCGGGTTCGGGCTTCTATTCGTTTAAAGGGACTTTTGACGGTAAGGGTAAAAAGATTACAGGATTACGTATTAACGTTAATACTCGCGACTTTTTCGGTAGTTACTCTGGACTTTTCGGGAGTATAGACGGCGGTACGGTGAAAAATTTGGGAGTTTATGGTTCGATTATAAGCGGTACTCATGTCGGAGGAATAGCAGGGGCGCTTCGTTCCTTCGACGGCACTCCCGGTAATATTTTAAATAGTCACTTTATTGGCGATATTATGGGCATGGAAGCTGTTGGAGGTATTGTCGGCATGGTTTCAGGCGGCAGTCGTGTAGAAGAGTGTTATTCCGATGGAACAATAAACGATATAAATTATGATGATGGTGGGAGCTATATCTGGCATATTGTGACCCGTTTTTTTGGCGGTGTGGTTGGATATCTTGATGAAGGCAGCATTAGAAATTGTTATTCCGCGAGCGTAATTGACGATGCTACTGAGAGTGTCGGCGGTATTGCTGGTATAGTTGAGCCGGACGGTGAGGTTACAGGATGCTACTACGTGGGTGCGGTAGTCAGCGGTGAGTGGTATGTCGGCGGTATTGCCGGCTATGTTAATGGCGGTCGTGTAGCCAGCTGCGCAGCGTTGAATTCGACGATAAAAGCTCGGCATGACGCTGCTGGGCGCGTGGTTGGGATTAATGACGGCGGCACTCTTTTCGATAATATCGCTTTTGACGGTATGGTCGGTATTAGTATAGACTATTACAATCCTGTCTTAAGTTCTATCGTCGGCATTCCTTGGAATTCTAACGGCCCTAACGGCCGGTATGTGACTCTTGCCGAATTATATGTAGATTGGTGGTTCTTCCCTGATGCGCTTAAGCAACCGCCCTGGACGTACGCGGCAGGCAGTTTGCCTGGTTTTGGCGCGCCTGTCTCGATGCCTGAACATTTGCAGCCTTTCGATGGCGGTGACGGTTCAAGCGATAATCCTTACGAGATAAGAACTGCTCAGCAGTTAGCGAATTTGGCGGGATTAGTTAACGTGGGCAGTGCGGATTATAGCGAAAAACAGTATAAACTCACAGCCGATATTGATTTAGGCGGCGGGTTAGACGTTGACGTTGAGTCATGGAACCGCAAAATGTGGACTCCTATAGGCGGTGGCTGGTGGAGTGATGGAGAATTTACAGGAATATTTGACGGCAATAACAAAAAAATTACGGGGTTGTACATTAACGATTGGACTCACGATCCGCCCCCTCTTACTCCATTCGAAAAGCCTGGGTATGAGCCTTTTGGATATAAGGACGAGCCGTTTTCTCACGGGCCTCCATGCTGTGATGACATATACCAGATGCAAGGGCTTTTTGGGAAAATCACAGGCGGTACGGTAAAAAACCTTGGCGTCTACGGTTCGATTATAGTTACTGCGTACCATGTAGGCGGCATTGTTGGGGAGCTCACTTCCGGCACCATTACAAACAGTTATTTTATAGGTGATGTTGACGGCGCCTACCATGTGGGAGGTATTGCAGGCAATGTTGAAGCCGGCAGTGATATAACGAATTGCTATTCTGTCGGTACTGTCAACGGAATGTCCCGTGTAGGCGGTATTGCAGGAAATGTAGGCGGCAGTAGAGTTACAAACAACGCTGCGCTTAATTCATCTGTAAAAGGCTTCAACGATTTCGGGCGCGTGGCCGGGGTTGATTCCGCTGGCACGTTTACCGGTAATTTCGCGTTTGAGATGATGAGTACAAGCGGTGGCCCTGATTTTGGCGGCAATCCGGTTTTAGACGGGGCGGGCAAAACATATATGAATCTGCAAATCGCGTCGGGTTTCCCTGCTGCGCTTACGCAGCTTCCTTGGACGTATGCGCCGGGCAGTTTGCCGGGTTTAGGGTCTGCCGTCAATATGCCGGATTATTTGCGGCCTGTAGTATCAAGCATAAAGATTTTGCAGACCGGTTTGATTATGAAAAAAGGGGATAAACAGCAGTTTACGGCAGAAGTTGAGGTTGTAAATGGTGCGCCGACAGATGTTATCTGGAGCGTATCCAATCAGTCCGGCGCGGCTGCGGTCTCAACAATAGACAGTGACGGTTTGCTTACCATAACGGCAAATGAAACAGCCGATATTCTCACAGTAAAAGCTGTTTCTGCATTCGACAATAACAAATACGACGCCTCGACTGTGGTTCTAAAGAACGTAAAAACGGTAACGGTATCACCTGATGGTCCGCAGCTGAATAGAGGCGCGACGTTTACGTTTAACGTAACTGTTGACGGCCATGTGCTTGATGCTGCTGATAAGGCCGTTAATTGGAGCGTATCGGGCAGTACAAACAACTTTACATTTATAAATACTGTAAATTCCTCTTCCGCACAGCTCACTATTGCGCCGAACGAATCGGCGTTATCAATTACGGTTACGGCAACGTCGGTCTTTGACAACAGCAAATTTGGTACGGTCAGCGTGACGGTTTTGGCGACAGACATCAATGATGCGGATGAGATTAAGTTGATTAACGATACGTACACATACACCGGCGATTCGATAAAACCTGCAGTTGCCGTCATCTACAGGGAATACGAAACGCTGGTGTTGGGTACTCACTACACCGTGAGGTACGAGAATAACGTAAACGCAAGTACCGTTACCGACAGCGCCAGGGCCGTAATTGTAGGCAGAACTGCCGGCGGATTTAAAGATTCGGCGGTTGTCAAGTTCGCTATCGGCAAAAAAGCGCCTGCGCCGGAAGATTTATCGTTTACAATACCGGCTGACTACGTTTACAACGGTGAGCCGCAGGGCATAGACCCCTCTGCGGTAAAACTGAGGAACGGTTTGAGCGGTTTGGGTACCGTCAGTCTCTCTTACGGCAACTCACTTACGCCGCAGGTAAATGCCGGAACTTACGATATTCTCGCAATTATAACAGAGGGCTCTAACTTCACAGCTGCCAACATACCGCTTGGCTCCTACACCATATCCCAAGCTCCCGGCGCACCTGCGCTCAGGCCGCAGATAGCTTCTTCGGGAGACGGCAGCTTTACGCTTGTCTTACAGGAGACTCCTGCTACAGACCAGAGCTTTGAGTACGGTATAAACGATATCAACTCTGCGCCAACACAATGGCAGAACGCGCTGACATTTACCAATATCGACATTGATGCGACCTATTTCGTTTTCGCCCGCACTAAGGCAAACGACAATTACAAAGCGGGTTCTCCCTCTCCATCGCTCCAGCTGCGTATTCTGGCAGACGGTACAATATGGACAAGCATAGCGGAGCACAGCCGGGTTATTCCTAATCAAAGAGTTGATAAAGCGGATAATGCTGTCTCTTATGTCAATACATTGACAAGTGAGTTTACAGCAGGCCCGAATCCTGTATCAAAATCATCATCAGGAGTTGTGAATTTCTTTTGGCATGGTAAATCAATAAAGAGCGGAATGCTGACGGTATATGACGCTTCGGGTAATATGATTAGCAGAATCGCTGTATCCGACCGTGGGGGCGCGATTAATGGCTTACGCCTCAATAAACACGGTCGCGCCCGTACAGATGATTATGATGCCTCGTCCCGGCGGGTTGTCGGGTCGTGGGATTTGAGAGATTTGAAAGGCCGTCCGGTGTCAGAGGGTACGTATTTGGTGAAGGGTGTTATCACCGCAATAGACGGTAAAAAAGAGAAAGTATCGCTGATAATTGGCATACGCTAAGTTGACAACAGGAGTAATCGCGTCCCGTTGCCTCAAAATAAAGATTTTACTTGCGAAAATTTCGGTTTTGACATATAATATTTGATATATGTTATATAGGTCGTGTAATATACTTTCTTACAGGGAATTTATAATGAGCAAACGCTTTACTGCGTTTTTTTGGATTTTTTTGGGGATGACGGCTGCGGGGGCGCAGACTGGGGTGCCCAATTATGATTGGTATATCAATCCAGGCTCGAATTGCACTGGCGGGGGTGGGCCAGGTTATGGTACAACTTACTGCATCAGTAATGCCGACCAACTGGCCGGACTGTCTCGGCTTGTAAATTGGAGGCAGCCAGCGCCGCCGCAGGGTTGGGATTGGAATAATGGAGACCCGCCGGGATGGCCGCCAACGCCGGAGGGATGGCCGTCAGCTTCAACTGTGTTGCCTCCTATTAGCGGTCTCTCCAATATATCAGTTAGACTCACTGGTGCTATTAATCTTAACAGCTATGCGGTAAAAGGCTGGGAACCGATAGGAACTTGCGCTAATCCGTTTAATGGAACGTTCGATGGTGGTGGGTTTACAATAAGCGGCCTCACAAACGTTATCCCATACGAGTTTGATCCAAATGATCATCATGGAGCATCTTCAAGTTATTGTAATTTGGGGCTATCAATGGATCCGGCTCAAAGCGCTTCAGGTCTGTTTGGTTATATTAGCGGGACAATAAGAGACCTTGGGGTTACTAACGTAAACATCACAGGCGGCGTGAATGTTGGCGGCGTGGTTGGAGTTATTGTTGGCGGTGGTAAGGTTGAAAACTGCTACACCACCGGCAGCGTCACCGGTAGTGAAAGTGTCGGCGGCGTGGTGGGGAGCGGGATCGGCGGTGGCAGCGTGATCAATAGTAGATCCAGTGCAACGGTTAGCGGACAATTTCGGGTCGGCGGCGTTGCCGGGGGTGACGTCAGTGTAACCAACAGTCATTTCACCGGTACGGTTAGCGGTAACGCTGGTTCAATGGGGCCGGGGGGCTCTATGGGTGGTGTGTTGGGGGGTAACGGCAATGTAACCAACAGTTACTCTACCGGTACGGTCAGTGGTCAATATAATATCGGCGGTGTGGCGGGCATCGGCAATGTGACCAACAGTTATTCCACCGGTGCAGTAAGCGGTCAATCTAATGTCGGCGGTGTTGCGGGCAGCGGTAACGTAACTAACAGTTACTCTACCGGTACGGTTAGCGGTCAATCTTATGTCGGCGGTGTTGCGGGCAGCGGTAACGTAACTAACAGTTACTCTACCGGTACGGTTAGCGGTCAATCTTATGTCGGCGGTGTGCTTGGGGGCTCGCAGTGGGGCAGCTCCAGCGTGACCAACAGCGCCGCGTTAAATCCCGAAGTGAAAGGAAGCAGCGGAACTAATGTCGGACGCATAGCTGGCAGCGCCGATGTGTCACTCTCAAATAATGTCGCTTTTACTGGGATTATAGATATGTACGGCGGCACCAATTGGTGGTCAAAAGGCGCAAATTCTTTGGACGGAGCAGATTTCACCACTCGTGATATATTGTTCGACAGCACCTTTGGCGGACGGTTCGTCAGTAATTGGGACGGCAATATTAACAAAGGTTGGACGTTAGAGGGCGGCAAGCTGCCGGGTATCGGCAGTGCGGTGGATTGGCCGGAGCATTTGGGACGGGAAACATTCAGCGTGTCAATACTCCCCTTAATGCCGGGTCAGACTAATGAAGGCCCATTTAGGGCGGAAGTTGTTGGAAACCAGGCGAAAACCGTAACATGGACGGTATCAGGCCATAGTTCAGTATTAACATCAATAGGCTCAAGCAGCGGACTGCTTACCTTTGGAGCGGATGAAACCGCGGCAGTGCTTACTGTGACTGCAAGGTCAACGGCGAATACCGCATTATCGGCATCGGTAATGGTAATTGCAAGGAATCCTTCTAGCGGAGTGTATGTAAACTGGGATGTAGACTGGTACGTCAACGCTTTTAATTACCACTACTTACCATCCGGTCACTTTTATCACCCCAGCGGCGATACGTTGAATTTTATGATTAATAATGAGAGAGAACTGAGAGGGTTAGCGAATATCGTCAATCACGGTTATAATTTTGCCGGCAAAACGATTACTCTTTCCAATGACATCAGTACAATATGGAGCGGGATTAACTGGAATAACTGGCTTGGTCAATTTGATTTAAATGACAGTAATAACAACTGGATTCCGATAGGGAATAGTACAAACCCGTTTGCCGGAACATTTAATGGTCATGGCCGTACCATACGCGGTATTTTCATCAATCGTCCCACTGCGGACTATCAGGGACTGTTCGGCAATATCGGCATCGGCGGAAAGGTAGAGAACGTCAGGCTTGAGTACGTACATATCAGGGGTAATAATCTGGTTGGCGGCATAGCTGGAAATGTCGCTTCCGGCGGCAGTATAACCAACAGCTATGTCTCATCAATTGATACGATTCGCGGTAACGGCAGTAACGTTGGCGGTGTGGTCGGACATCTTGCCGGTAATTTGACAAACAGCTATTCTGTCGGCGGTGTAGTGACGGGCGCTTCACAGGTTGGCGGCGTGGCAGGGTTTGTCAGCGGCGGCAGAGTTGCCAACAGTTATTCTACCGTTGAGGTCAGAGGCGCCGCTTTCGCTATCGGCGGTATTGTCGGCGGGTCTGCTTCAAGCGCCGTAGTTACTAATTGCGCCGCGCTTAATCCGATTGTGAGAGGAACCGCTAATTTGGGGCGCGTAATCGGCGCTTTACAGGTTGGCGGAACATACACGAATAATGCCGCTTACACGGAAATGTCATTTGACGACGGTTTGGAGTTTACGCTTGATGAGACTACAAAAACTCTTAACGGTAAAGACGGCGCGGACATATCAGTATCCGCTATTAGCGCATCTCCAACTATTGGTGACCGCTTTGTCAATGATGACGGTTGGTTTGTGAGCAGCGGTCTTTTGCCCGGATTGTTATACAACGCCGTTGCGTTTCCTGCATATTTCGCGTCAACAGTATCAGAGGTTACGGTATCGCCTGATGATGTCATATCCGGCAGGGGCATGACACAGCAGTTTACAGCCGCAGTTCTTGGCCGCAACGAACCGCCGCAGAGTGTAACATGGTCGATATTATCCGGCGGAGTGTCACCCGGCACGACAATAAGCCCCAGCGGTTTGCTTACAATATGCAGGGATGAACCGATAGGAAGCCTGCTCACGGTGATGGCGGCTCCTACGCTTAATCCTGAGAGATTTGGAACGGCGGTCTTGCTGGTTGAGGGCGTAACGTCTATAGCGGTGTCGCCTAAAGTTACCGCAGTTGGAGAGGGAGCTGTTAAGGAGTTTACCGCAGAGTTAACCGGTTACTCTCTTACTGATGAGGATAAGGGTATAATATGGAGCGTAGAGGGTAATGTCTTGCCGCATACGGTTGTAGATGATGACGGCGTACTTGCCGTGGCGTCCGGTGAGACGGCTGATACTCTCAGGGTTATAGCGGTTTCGGTACTAAACCCGGCTAAATCTGACACTGCGAAAGTTGCGGTAAAGAGAGTTGACGGTGTGTCGATATTACAAACCGGCGTTGCGTTGAAGAGGGGAGATACGTATACTTTTAGCGCAGAGGTTGCCGGTAATGCTCTTTACGAAGATGCGGCTGTGAGGTGGAGCGTGTCCGGCGGTGTTCCCGGTACGTCGATAAACGAATTCACAGGCGTACTCAGTGTGTCGGTGAATGAAACGTCGTTCCTGCTTAAGGTAACAGCTGTCTCAGCATTCGATAATACCAAAACCGATATTGTAGAAGTGATTATAAAGCAGGTAACGTCAGTGACTGTGCATCCTGCCGATGCTGTGCTGAACAGGGGAGATTTACTGGTATTTACAAGTGACGTTGACGGCTATGCTCTTAATGAGCTTGGTGATCACGATGTGAGATGGAGCTTAGCTGGCCGCAACGCGGTTGGTACAGATTTAGACCAGCTCAGCGGTCAGCTAAGAGTGGCTGGTAACGAGACTTCCGATACGTTGTGGGTGACGGCAACTTCAGAATCTGACCGTTTAAAATCAGTTACTGTACCTGTAATTATAAAGAGTGTGAAAACCGTGGCAGTATTACCTCATGTAAATGCAGCTGTAAGAAAAGGGGAGACGCTTAAACTTACAGCGTCTGTTAATTCCGTGGGGCTTACTTCCGAAGAGCAGGCTGTTACATGGAGTCTAACAGGTAATTCATTACTTGCAACATCAATAGATGAATCAGGCCTGCTGACAATAGCGCCTAATGAAACGGCGGATATATTGACTGTGAAGGCGGAATCGGTATTCGATAATACTAAGTTTGCGGCTGTTAATGTTAAAATACTTACAAATATTATCGGTGCGGATATAATGATAATTGGTACTCAAATTTACGGAGGTATTGATATAAGGCCGGCTCCAATAGTTACTTTTGAAGGCCGTATGCTGTCGGCCGGCCTGGATTATACTTTAGAATATGCAGATAACATAGAAGCCACAAATCAGGCAAAAATCATTCTTCGCGGCAACGATAAAGACAGCAAATATTACGGCGATACTACGGTAAATTTTACTATTGCGAAAAAAACGCCTGGGCTGGGTGACCTGTCGTTTACAATACCGTCTTCTACAGTTTACACCGGTGAACCGCAGGGCATAGACCCTGCGGATATAACGCTGAATGAAGGTTTGACCGGTTTGGGCGCAATTACTTTGTTTTATAACAATCAGGCTGCGGCTGTAAACGCAGGAGTCTACAGTATACTTGCGCGGATTGCGGATGGCGATAACTTCACAGTTGCAGATATACCGCTGGGCGTTTACACCATATCGAAAGCTGCGGGGGCTTCTGCGGTGAGGCCTGAGATAGATTTTTCAGGAGACGGCAGTTTTACGCTTGTTTTGCCTGAGGCTTCTGCTGCCGGCCAAATCTTTGAGTACGGTATAAATGATATCAACTCCGCGCCAACACAATGGCAGGACGCGCTGACGTTTACCGGTATGGATATCGGCACAATCTATTTCGTTTTCGCCCGCGCTAAGGCAAACGTCAACTACGAAGCAGGTTCTCCTTCACCGTCGCTGTCGCTTGAAGTGCTGGCAGACGGTACAATATGGACAAGCACAGCGGAGCACAGCCGGGTTATCCCTAATCAAAAAGTTGATAAAGCGGATGATGCTGTCTCTTATGTCAATACATTGACAAGTGAGTTTACGGCAGGCCCGAATCCAGTATCAAAATCATCATCAGGAGTTATGAATTTCTTTTGGCATGGTAAATCAATAAAGAGCGGAATGTTGACGGTATATGATGCTTCGGGTAATATGATTAGCAAAATCGCTGTATCTGACCGTGGGGGCGCGATTAATGGCTTACGCCTCAATAAACACGGTCGCGCCCGTACAGATGATTATGATGCCTCGTCCCGGCGGATTGTCGGCTCTTGGGATTTGAGAGATTTGAAAGGCCGTCCGGTGTCAGAAGGTACATATTTGGTTAGGGGTGTGATTACTGCCGTTGACGGTAAAAAGGAGCGGGTATCGTTAATGATAGGCATAAAATAACGCAGCAAATCCGCACCCCATTATAATTTTTTTGAATAGAGGTTTAAAGTGATTGGTCGCATTGCATTTTGTTTGACATTTCTATTGACGGCGGCGGCAGCGGCGCAGACGCCAAATACCGGTTGGTATACGGCTAATTCCGCAGCGGCGGTTTTTACGATTTCTACAGCGGATGAACTGGCGGGGCTTGCGCAGCTTGTCAACGGCGGCAATAACTTCGCCGGTAAGACAATTAATCTCGCAGACGGTATCGACTTGTCAGGGTATGACAACTGGAAGCCTATAGGGAATTTTCTTAATCCGTTTAGAGGCAAGTTTGACGGCGGAAGTTTTTTAGTGCGGGCGCTTAATATCAATCGTCCGTCTGAGAGTCATATCGGTTTGTTTGGATTTATAGCAGAGGGCGCCGAGGTATTGAGGCTTGGCGTTAGTGCGGAGAAGGTTACCGGTAATTTTTATGTCGGCGTATTGGCCGGTTTAAATAACGGTACTGTTAAGGGGTGCTGGACAAGCGGCGCTGTGGAAGCTTTGCGCCAGGAGAGTAATGCCGGCGGTCTTGTTGGCGGTAACGGCGGGGAGATATTTATCAGTTATTCTACGGCCGGCGTATCGGGCAGAGACAACGTTGGCGGTCTTGTAGGTTTATTGACTTCAAACGCGGGCGGAATGATAAGCGACAGCTATGCGGCTGGGTCTGTGAGCGGCGCGGGAAAGAGTGTAGGCGGTTTGGTCGGGTACGCGCTTGGCGGAAAAATCGGGAGAAGCTATTCTGCGGCTGATATCAGCGGCAGCGCAAATGCAGGCGGATTTATCGGCGGCGGTTTGGATGCGTCAAACGCCGGCTGGACGAATATTACGAGAACAAGCGCCGGCGAATTTGTGAGCGGTATTGACATATCGGAAGAGTGTTTTTATATCGGTTCCGACGGTTTAAATCCATTGCTTATTCCCGGATTAGGCTGGTTTGAAGAGGGTGGCCACTGGATATTGGCGGATAATTATCCGCGGTTGAAGGATGTTCCTTTGTATACGCTGAGTTTTAACGCTTCCGGTAACGGGAAATTGCGTGTCAACGGTAATCTGGTGAATACTTCTCTATATGTGATGGTTGTCAAACGCGATTCAACAGTTACTGTGAAGGCTGAGCCGGACGCAGGTTATAAGTTTATACAGTGGAGCGACGGCAATACCAATCAGGAACGTGAATATAACGTACTTGCGGATGCGGCTGTCACTGCGGTATTTGACGCCAAAGAGATGCACACGCTTACTTTTTTAACGAGAGGCAGGGGGAGAGTAGTAGAGTTCGGAAAGGACGGCGACGGCTTACCGCGGTATACGGCGCTTACAGCAGCGATGTTGGAAGAATCAAATTACAGGGTTATAGCCTATCCCCACAATAGTACGTCGAAGTACACTTTTAGAGGATGGAGCGACGGCTGGACTGGCGGCCGCGACCGCTCCGGCGTTGTACGCGGCGACACGGCCGTTATAGCAATATTTATGGAGTGCGACCCGGTATATATATATACGTTTCAAGAGTTATCTGATATCAGGGAGAATTTGAGCGGCTGCTATGTTCTAATGAATGATATAGACATGAGCGGTGAGCTTGACAGTGAGGGATTTATGCCTGTGGGTACAGCCGCTGAGCCGTTTACAGGCGTGTTTGACGGCATGGGTCACACGATAAGCGGACTTCGCATAAATAATCCTTCGGGCCGCAGCCGTATCGGTCTGTTTGGAAGCGTTAATGGCGGAACAATCCGCGATTTGAATATTAAGGCAGGCAGTGTAATAACCGGTACGGCAGCGGCAGATACTGCGGGCGGTCTTGCGGGTTTTAATGACGGCGGGACGATAACGGGCTGCTCTTTTACCGGTACGGTTACGGCCAGTTCTGTGGCAGGCGGCATAGCAGGCGGTCTTGTTGGATATAACAGCGGCGCAGACGCAACCGTAGAGCGCAGCTATTCTTCGGGAACAGTTACCGGCGGGTATGCGGGCGGTCTTGCAGGTTTTAACAATGTTGGCGCTCTGATTACCGACAGCTACTCTGCGTCCGCAATATCCACGGGCGTATCTGCGGGCGGCGGTTTAGTTGGACATAACAGCGGGACAATTACCTATTGTTATTCAATCGGAGAGGTGAGTGGTTTGGGGACGACCGGCGGTTTAGCCGGCAGCTTTGGGGTTGATGCTGATGTAAGCGGTTCTTATTGGAATACTCAAACTTCCGGCAAAATGGAATCGGCAGGCGGTGACGGTAAAACTACCGCAGAGATGAAAACAGAAGCTGCGTACCCGGATTGGAACTTCGGCAGCGTTTGGTTAATGGACGATAAGAACAGCGGCTATCCATATCTGAAGTGGGAGTATGGCGTTATGTTTGGAGATTATCCAAGTCCGCCGCTTACTCCCATTCAACCGCAGCAGCCGGCGATGCAGCCGGAAGAATCTCAGTTGACAGAAGGTTATGCCGCAAAGCATTCCGCGCATCAGGAGAGGGTTATTACCGCGTCAGCGAATAAATCTGAGTTGTCTAACAGTTTAACAGCCGGGCCTAACCCTGCCGTTTTGCGGTCAGCGGCAAATGCAGTCCGTTTTTACCGTACCGGCAGCGGGATTAGCCGTGGATTTCTCAATGTATATAACTCAGGCGGCAGCTTGGTGAAGAGGGTTAAAGTTACTGAAAATTTAGAGGCTGCGGACAGAGCGCCGGGCGTACAGGGCGGTTACTCTAAACGTGAGATAGCGCAGTGGGATTTAACAGATGCGAAAGGACGTACTGTGCCTGTTGGTACGTATCTGATTAAGGGCGTAATTACAACAACTAACGGCAAGCGCGAGAATGTGTCGTTTACTTTTGGAGTTATAAGATAAGATGAATACCGCTAATAATAGAAGGACGAAAATGACGGGAAGCAAGATTAACAGTATGTTGATATTGATTGTTATAATGTTAATCATCTCTGCAATGTCAATCAATGCTGCGGAAGAATCTGACGGCGGCGCCGACGCGAGGAGCAGGATTGCCGTTTATGTAACCGGCGGCCGCAGTGATTCCGATAACAAGGCGCTGGCTACGTATATTCTCAGTGAACTCATTAGAGTGAGGGGTGATAAATACGTAGCAATCGAACGCAGTGAGGCTTTTTTGGAACAGATTAAAAACGAGCATGTGAAGCAGCGCAGCGGTGCGATAGATGATTCGCAGATCAGCAGACTGGGCAAGCAGAGCGGCGTTCAGCTTATTTGCGTTGTTGATATAACTCCGGTCATGGACGCTTTTTTAGTTTCCGCTCGAATATTAGACGTAGAAACTGCGAAAGTATCTGCCGTGGGTGTTTCGAACAGTAAGCTTAGAAACGCCGCAGACATGAGAAACGCGGCGAACGAGGTTGTCGGCGCAATGTTCGGAATAGCGGAAAAGTCAGGTATAAAAATCCGCTTGGGCGCAAGAATCGCTTATAATAACTCTTATCTTAGAAGTGCGTCTGTAAGTGAGAGATACGCCGATGATGAGACCGGTATTGTGGTTAACAGGTACGAAAATGAGATTGGCCCCGGCGGTATCGCAGGCGGTGTTGTTGTGGATTTCGGTATTACGAACAAACTGAGTATCATCACAGGCTTTGAGGCTGTTTACAGAGTTCCTGTCAACATGGAAATTCTAACAGTAAGTGAAGCGGCTCTCTCAATCCCTTTATTAGTGCGCTGGAGACTGACAGAGAACCTGCCGGTATTCATTGACGCAGGTATACAGGCAGACGTCCCCCTGTCAACAAAACTAACCATAGAAGGAAACGACCCTGTAACTCTTCAAGAAAGAAAACCGTTTGACATCGGCATAGTTTTAGGCGCAGGATACTTTATCGGCAAGAATCTCTCTATTGACATTAGAGGAATTATAGGTGTAACGCCCTTCGACGAAGATAACAAGAAACACTTAATGAACCAACTAAACCTCGGACTTAACTACATCTTCTGATTAAGCAACCTGCTGATCCATCCGAAATTTATAAGGCGTAGTATGGTGGAATTTAGTAAAACACTTTTCCATCTCCACAGCGCTCCCAAAGCCGCATAAATCCGCAATAGTTTTTTCACTTGAGCGCGAAGAACGCAGCCGCTCTTTCGCCACTTCCGTACGGCAGTAAAAAAGGTAGTTCTGGAAAGTAAAGCCTGTGCTGCGTTTTACAATAATATTGAGTTTTTGAGCATCGATGTTACACTTTTGAGCGACCTGGTCTATGCTGAGGTCTTTTTTGACAAAATCCTGGTCTATAATATCTTTTACCTGTTCAAAAAGCCTCTTTTCATCTTCTGAGCGTTCAAAATTGGAGAGGTGCTGCGGTCTGCGTATTTTTGAGATGATAAGGTAAGCGCCAAGTGATAAAATAAGTCCGGCGAAGAAAAACAGAAGCCATTGAACGGAAGCGTTCATTAGAAAGGGTTTTTTGAGATTAACGCAGTCGGCCCAGAAAACAGGGCTGTACATTTCATATACGTTACCGCCTGCAAGAGAAGCTTTTTGTACTTTTCCCTCTTCGTCCTGAAGCCTGAGGGCAATGTTTAAACCGATTGTGTCGGGCAGAGCGCGGCCAAATACCTCTCTTGGGATTGTAAGCGAAATATCGTATCCTTTAAACTCCCGAAGCTCTATACGGTGGTTGAAATTGATTTTTGAGGCTTGTGTGTTCAGTTTAAATGTTCCGCCGTCGATTTGCGCAAGATAGTTAACTTTAAACGGCGCGCCCTTGAGCGGTACAATAAAAAACAGAGTGCTGTCTGCAGGGTGGGCGCCTTTTCTTCTTGCCGGGTCAATCATAACTTCAATTCCCGCTTCGGTAAGCTGATTTCCCGGTTTGGTGCTGTAAAATGCGGGGTCTTTTACAGAGACGTTAACATTAAACCCTTTTTCGTTCCATGAAAAATTTGCTTCCGCGGATATTTTACCATCATCAATGCTAAACTTTTTTTTCTGCTCTTCTGCAACTTTGGCGTCAGAGGAGTTCGCAGAGTAGCGCACAGGTATTGTTTGACGCTGTACCGGATTATGGGTAAAGAAAATACCTTCCTGACGGGCGATTTGAATTTCGTTATTTTCCAAGGTCGCTTCCGCGAGAATTCCAATACCGGTAAAGAGCTGGTTTGGAAGGTTATGAGTGTTCCATATCAGCTTATAGGGGGGGCGGGTGATAGTGCCTAAAGTTACAATAACTGCGCTGTCGGTTCCTGCCTGAAAATAACGCGCTGTGAGTTCCACTTTTCTGACATTTGCGCAATCGACCCTCAGCGCTACCGTACAGCTTGGAGCGGAGAATACCGACCCTGAAAGCGGCGATTCAAAAGTAATACAGCTTGATTGGGCGTTTGCGGAAACGTTAAAAATCAAGAGTATGCACAGAGACAGAAAAAAAGCTTTTTGTAATTTGCAAATATATTTCATTCTCAACCTGAGAGTTATATTTCGTTAATAAAAGCCGCCCCGGACGTAATCTGGGCGCAGCAGGACTTGAACCGGCGGCTTCCGCGGTGTGAACGCGGCGCTGCGGACAACTCACGCTGCAATGTACTAATTATATAAAGTACATCAGCTCAGAAAATAGTTTATTTATGGTAGTGAAGTCAATAAATATTGAAGACACGATTAAATATTACGCCGCACCGCCCTCAGACTGCACTGCAGCCGTGAGGTCATCGGACGGTACGACTCATACAATAACTTTGCACTTTTCTGAATATTTTACATGATGCTGATGTAAAAAGAGTTATATTATTTATATGGTTCAAGAAATCTCACTCTCATCTCCGCTCTCCATCAGTAAATTTTTTAAAACCATTTTTTTGTTGATATTGACGGCGTCTGTACTAATCCTTTTCAATTTGTCGTGCTCAAAAAATCCTGCGGATTCTAACGGCGGCAAAGATGACAAAGACGCTATCGATTTAGACTCGCTGGCTTACGCGCGCAATTTTATCCCGATATCTACTTATCATGAGCTAAGCCAGATAGGAATAGCTAAAAATCTTCCCCTGGATACCAACTATATGCTGACAAGCGATATAGACGCTTCTCCAAGCAAACGGTTAAAATTTGAGCCGATTGGTTCAAGAACCAATGTTTTCACCGGTGAGTTTGACGGCTATGGGCATACTGTCAAAAATCTTTATATCCGCCTTCCCGACAATGCGGACGTAGGGCTGTTCGGGTTTGTTGACGGCGCAAAAATCTACCGTCTTCACGTTGAGGCGGACTCAATCGCCGGCGGAATGAATTTGAACATTGGGGAAGTGAATGTGGGCGGTATTGTCGGTTTCGCTCAAAATTCTCTTATTGACAGCTGCTCTTTTAAAGGAGTAGTAAAGGGGAAGCATTGGGCAGGCGGTATTGCGGGGACGGCTTTTTCTACCATGATCAGCCGCTCAATTTCCAAAGGAACGGTGCTGAGCGTTACCGATAATATTGGAAGTATCGGAGGAACCGCAGGCGGCATAGCCGGAGCTCTTGAAAACGGTGCGATAGTAGACCGCAGTTACTCTTCCGCTGATGTTACAGGGGGGCACAATACAGGCGGTCTTGTGGGTCACAGCGACAGAGGCGTAATTTCTTACTCCTACTCAACCGGAAGCGTGAGCGGCGGGGTTGGTCTTACTGGCGGTCTTTTGGGCAGTGTTCACTACGGTACGGTTACGGAGAGTTATTCAACAGGAAAAGTAAGCTGGACGCCGACACTGCAGAGTAACGCAGGCGGACTTATCGGACGGATTAACCAATCGGCAATTGTAAGAAGCTACTGGGATATAACAAGGTCTCTTATGGATGAATCAGGCGGCAGAAGAGATACTGCGATAGTAATCGATACGGACGGAGCGCCCAGAGATACTGTTATATCAATAGGAGAACAGGGCAGAGATTCCACACGCATGCTGCAAAGAGATACCTATACAGGATGGGATTTTATTGACACATGGGTCATCGACGAAAAAAAGAGTACGCCTTACTTTAGGTGGCATCCCTCTTCTGCCCCGTAAATCTCTCAAGTAAAATTATAGAAGCCGCTCCCGCAAAGCAGAAAACAAGCGCGGATACAAATGTGGTTACATCTGCCGGAAGGGCGTTAATATTCGTTTGTACTATAGAATTTTCAACAAGAGTTATCCCATGTGTTCCTCTTACGTATTTGTCCATTAATACAGTCTCCTTAAAAGGCCACAGCGCATAGAGCGACCCGCCGAGGAGTCCGATTACAAATGAGATTGTAGCGTTATAGAAACGGTCAAAAATGAATTTTATGACTTTTGAAAAGAGAAGCGCGCCGAACATCATCCCCAAACCGAAAATCGCGCAGAACAGTATATAGTCAAGCTGAAGAGTTTTAAGCCCGGATACTGCGGAGATTACGTCATAATATTTACCTATCAGCACCATTACCAAAGATCCGCTTATCCCCGGCAGTATAGCTATGCAGACCACTACGCTTCCGGTGATTGCCGCTTCAAAAAGGTCTTTGCCTGTATACATTCCGCTGTATTTAAGCGGCGCCTTATTGCCAAGAGAGAGTTCGCCCGATTGAACAGCTTCATTCATCACCCTGTACCGCTCAGATTTTTTAAATGCGTCCTGTTCAGGGTTGCCTGAGATGGTGAGCGTTAAAGTGATTAACGCTCCAAGAAAAAAATGGATGAGAAAATGCGGCCTCTTTGCTTTGAGCATTTTTGCAGATAGAAAAATAGCTACCATAATAAGGCCGAAAAAGAATCCGTAGAGGTTTGTAAACTGATTTTCGAGCAGATACTTTATTAAGCTTGAAAACAGGAGTATGGTTGTAGCGGCTCCCAAAAGCAGCCGTATCATAAAAGGGATATCAAGAGCCTGCGCTTCCTTATTGAGTGACGCAATATGCTCTTTACGCCGTTTGGAAAAAACCGCGCCGACTCCATGACGCACAAGCAGCGCAGCGCTTGCGGCTTTAAATCCGCTGACAGCTGAAATCACCCTCTCATAGAGCCCAAGCAAAAAAAGCACAGTAACCCCGGATACTCCGGGAATCAGATCAACAACCCCCATCAGCAGTCCGGTACTATATTCTTTAACCCAGCGAAGCATTAGTTCTCCATTCCGAATAAATAGCTAAACATAATACGCTATTCATCAGCTATTATTCTTAACAATTTACCCCAAAGGGGTTACATCACTAACCCGCGGCAGCGCCGTGGGATGGAATCATGGGAACCGCGGAAGCCAGAATCATCAGAATCACGGGAATCACAGAGGTTTATATCACGGTGATCAGAGAAACCTGACCATCATCCCTATCCATCCCCAGCTGGGCGTTAGCCGTCCCAGCCGTGCTGGCCGATAAGCGGAACAAAAACCACTCTGCCCGCAGAGTAGGATTGAAGCCCGTCTTCGCTTTTCTTATAAACCATGAGCTCCTGCTCCTCGCGGCTTCCGGTTGGAATGACCATTATGCCGCCGTCGGCAAGCTGCGCTGCAAGAGTATCGGGGGTTACCGGAGCGCCTGCGGTTACTATGATTCTGTCGAACGGCGCCCACTGCGGCCAGCCGTTTGTTCCGTCGCCGATTCTAAATGTGACGTTTGCGTATCCCATATCCCTAAGCCTTACCCGCGAGCGTTCACCAAGCTCCCTGTGGCGCTCTATTGTGTAGACCCTGCGTGAAAACTGCGCTAAAATAGCGGTCTGAAACCCTGAGCCTGTTCCTATCTCAAGTATCTTCATATCCTTTTCGTTAAGCTCAAGCAGTTGAGTCATAAGCGCCACTATATAGGGCTGGCTTATCGTTTGACCAAGGCCGATGGGAAGCGCGTTGTCATCATAAGCTTTCAAATACATGCCGCTGTCTACGAATTGATGGCGGGGGACCTTACGGAACGCTTCAAGCACCTGTTCGTCAGTTATACCTTTATTTTTTAGCTGTTGGATAAGCTTCTCTTGCAGTGTCGCTATATTCATCTTACCGTGTTACGCTATTTTTCATTGTTAAAAAGTGGATTTTATACCATATATTCACAACCGCTTTTACCCAGCGCAGCGTATCCGCAAGGTGTGAGATATGGCTCGGCCCCTTCAAATATAATGTCTGCACAGGTACAAAATGGATTGGAAATTTTTTGGCGGCGGCTTTCATTATAACTTCGCTCTCCATTTCAAAACGCTCATACTCTATATTGATGGAATTAATGAGCTCCGCAGAGTACAAACGGTAACCGCATTGACTGTCTTTTATGCGCGCGCCTGTGAAAACCGTCATAATCATTGACGTCAGCCGGTTGGATAAAATTCTTGCCGGCGGCATTATGCCGGGACGCATTGCGCGGGCTCCTATACAAATTCCCGTTGAAGGGTATCTATTTACTTTATCAAAAAACAGGCCGATGTCGAAAGGGGAGTGCTGACCGTCGGCGTCCATAGTAAGAATCCAGCGGGCTTTTTTAGTTATGATAAGATGGTCGAATCCTGTTTTAAGCGCCCCGCCCTTGCCCCGGTTTTTTTCATGACGCAAACACTCAATCCCCATGCCTTCACACATCTCATAAGTACCGTCTTTGGAAGCGTCATCCACAACAAGCAAGCGGTTTTTAGGGACAAAATCTGTGAGTTGGGTATTAATAAAGTTCTTTAATATATCTGCTGATTTGTATGACGGTATAAGGATATATGTATCTTGCGGCCATGTTTCTACTGTCTGCCGGCCGCTGTTTGCTGTATTCACGGCGCAAAGCTCTCTTCGAGCATCTTTGTGAGCGTTGCCTGTGCGCTTTCGTTATCATTATCATTTTCCGAAGCGGCCGGGTATATTGGTTCGCCCAGGGTAACAGTTATTTTGGCGAACGGTTTGGGGAGAAGAAACTTATCCCATGAGTTAAGGCGCCAGGCGCGGTCTGCTTTTACGCTTATTGTTACAAGCGGGCATTTGCTTACAAGCGCGATTTGCGCTGCGCCGGGTTTGGCTGTCTCTTTTGGCCCTTTGGGACCGTCGGGGGTTATTCCTATTGAGCGGCCGTCTCTTAAAACTTTAAGGCTCTGGCGCAGTGCGGCCATGCCGCCTCTGTGAGAGGAACCGAAAATTATTGAATGCCCCCATCTTTGAGCTATATCCGCCGCATTGCGCCCGTCTTTGCTGGAAGAGACTATAACGCTCTTGCCTGTATTGCGGAACACGTAAGCCACCACAAAAAGCGTAGAGTGCCAAAGGGTGTAGATTGAAGGGGTGCCCCGCGGGTCATAAATATTTACAGAGGGCGGCATGATAACCTTTACGCGCCATGTTTTGCCGATAAGCGAGCCTAATAGCCATACAAAAGTGGGAAGTAGATATTTTAACTGAGACATAACTTAGAAATATACGGTCTTTACATAATAATGTCAACTTTTTTTTAAAACTGTAACCGTTGCTGCGGGAGAGCCGTTACATCCTATTATACATCCCCCGATTAAATGCTGCGCCTGTACCGTCCGATGGCCTCACCGCTGCAGTGCAGACTGAGGGCGGTACAGGCGCAGCATTTAATCGGGGCTTCAATAAAAATATATGCTGCCAAAAAAGACTTGCTATGTTTATTCGTATTAATGTAATTTAATCATACTGTAACTGTTGCTGCTCAAGAATCATCATATCTTCCCAAAAATGCTAATACAAAAAGTTTACCGCGCCGGTTTGCGGTAAAGATTGGAACTCTTTTAGGTTTATGGATCAGGAATCAAAAATCTGGTACGTTTTAATAGAAAATCAAAAAACGGGTCCTTTTACTGTAGATGAGCTTTTACAGGAAGAGCCGCCAATACCGGAAAAATTAACTAAAGACTCCCTTGTATGGAAAGCGGGCATGATAAGTTGGCTTCGCGCCTTCGACGTGCCTGAGTTTGCCGCGCTCAATCCAAAATATGTCAAATATGTTGAAGAGGAATTCACTGCCGCAGCGCAGGAACCCGTTTCACAGAAATCCGCCTCCTCAAACAGCGGCGCCAGAAGTCCAAAACTACTGAAGCTATTTGATTTTAATACCATCATTCATACTATCGTTAAAGATTTAAAAGATAGCTTTGAAAACCTCAGGCGCAATAATCCGTTGGCAGTTATAGGCACAGCAGTTGCCGCAGCAATAATTTTTATCTGTTTTACCTCTGTTTTTGTTTATAACGCCGTTGAAAACAGACGTGAAGAGAAAAAGCTTGCCCTGGAGATTGCGCAAAGAGACAGGGATTTTAAAGAGCGGCGGGAAAAAAGAGAGCAGGCGCTGCGGGACAGCGTTGAGAGAGTGGAGTTAGGCAGGCTCAAAGAGATTAGAATTGAACTTCAGAGAAGAGCTGCCTTAGACAGTATGGCAAAGCTTAATGCAAGAAAAAAAACGGCGCCGTCATCTCAGCCCTCATACCCTTCCTTTACAGACCAGCGTAACGGCAATATTTATAGAATAGGAAAATTTGGTAATACGACCTGGTTTTTACAGGACCTTGACTATGGCAGAAGGTTCTCCTGGCAGCAGGCGGCAATAGCCTGTCCAAAAGGGTGGCGTCTGCCCGGCGATAGAGAATGGAGAACGCTTGCGTCAATTTTAAAAGATGGAGCAGGCAGTCATTTTGGCTCAAACTACTATTGGTGGAGCGCTGTAGACGACGGCGCAGATTCATGGTACGTATCCGGCGGTTCGCTTGTCTGCTACAGCGGAAGTGATAACAGGTCTGCTGTTTACAGGGTGCGTTGTGTGAAAGAGTAGATGAGTAGTTGTTAAAGCTGAAAAATCATCATAAATCTTTTGAATTTTATAGATAATTATAAAGATTATATCTTTAAAAGATTAATTTAATAGGCTCGTTTTTGAGGAATGTATTATGGACGTCAGGAAGTTATTTTGTGCGGCGGTGATGGTTGTTTGTGTGAGTTTTGCGGTTAACGCGCAGATCAGTCCTAACGCGATTGGTTTGCGGGGTGTGTTAGTGTCTAAGCCGTCATCAGGATTTGAGGTAAACTATCAAAGAGCTGTAAGTGATAAGAATCGGCTTGAGTTTGGCGCGTTATGGGATAATAGTTCGTACGAAAGATATGATACAAAATTTTTTGGCGGTTTTGCAGGGTATCACCGTCACTATAATGTTAAAGGCGGTTTTAATTCTTATCTCGGCCCCGGCGCTTATGCGGGTTATCAGAGCCTGAGTTATGATACCGATTATTATAGTGGTAGTAAAAGTGACAAGACTTACTTTGGCATCGGCGGACAAATGGGTATAGAGTATAATTTTAATGTTTTTAGAGTTCCCCTTCTTCTGTCGTTTGATCTTCGTATGTTTTTAGAAACGCTTCCTTTGTTTAAAGGTGAATGTTTTTTTTGTGTAGTATCGGACTTTAGTCTCGGCATAAGATATACTTTTTAAATTGTGAATCGGCGTTACCGCTAAAAGGATTTGCTTAAAAAGATGAAAACCGTTTTCATGGGTTCAGCAGAGTTTGGAATTCCGGCGCTTGAAATGCTCCTTGAGCGTCATGAAGTAGCGGCAGTGGTGAGTACTCCCGCTAAGCCAAAGGGCAGGGGACTTAAATTATTTGATTCACCCGTTACAGAGTTTGCAAAAAAGCATAATATATCACCGATATTAACACCTGAGAATTTACGTGATGATGAGTTTATCGAAAAACTCAAATCATTCAACGCGGATATTTTTGTTGTAGTAGCTTTCAGAATCCTGCCCAAAATCGTTTATTCTATCCCCAAATTCGGTACGGTAAATATCCACGCGGCGCTCTTACCGCGCTTTAGAGGCGCGGCTCCAATTCATAGAGCAATTGAGGCGGGGGAGAGAGAGACCGGAGTTACGGTGTTTCGGATAGATGAGGGGATTGATACGGGAGAGATTATCGCGCAGTCATCAACATTAATTGGTGATATGGAAACAACGCCGGAGCTTTATGAGAGACTCAGCCGTATGGGTGTTGAAACTTTACAAAAAGTTTTAGATGACTTGGCAAACGGCATAGCAAATACTTTTGTTCAGGACAGTCAAGCCGCGACTAAAGCGCCGAAAC
>Ga0123356_10000395_pt1 | contig 49807 bp, 42 predicted proteins | sample TergutEmb28metaG_2_FD_92546 | JGI IMG/M metagenome (GOLD analysis project Ga0123356, IMG submission 92546) | Embiratermes neotenicus P3 segment gut microbial communities from Petit-Saut dam, French Guiana - Emb289 P3 | ecosystem: Host-associated > Arthropoda: Insects > Digestive system > Gut ...
GTGGAATGATTTGGTTATCCACCGTGTAAAATCAAACAGTGTTTTGTCTGATGATGATTTGAAAAACGCATTGACTGCAACTGTTGACAACGCGCAGCGCATTGCAACGCGCAGAAACCACACGGCAACTCATCTTTTACAATCAGCTTTGCGCAGTGTTTTGGGTGACCATGTTCAGCAGTCCGGGTCGCGGGTTGATCATGTCGGCTTGCGTTTTGACTTCACTCATTTTAGAGGACTCGTTTTTGATGATATTGCTAAAGTAGAAACTTTGGTCAACAACTGGATAATGAAAAATTCCATAGTAAAAACGGAACTAAAAGATACTGCGGCCGCAAAAGCGGAAGGAGCTACGGCGCTTTTCGGTGAGAAGTACGGTGATAAAGTCAGAGTGGTAACTATTGACGACAAGTCCAAGGAGTTATGCGGTGGAACACACGTATCGCACACTGGCGAAATCGGTTTGTTCCACATCTTCGGCGAAGAGAGCATCTCCGCCGGAGTTCGCCGTATAACCGCAATAACAGGTACTGGCGCGGTTCAGTATCTCATTGACAAAGAAAAAACCGTGAATACACTTGCGTTGATGCTTAAAACATCACAGGATAAATTAACCGAAAGAGCGCAGGGGCTTCTTGTCAATGTGAAAGAGCTTGAGGCTAAGGTGAAAAATTTATCCGCGGCAAAAGCGGCCGATGTGATAGAAGAATTATTTAATGACGCGCTTCACAATGGAATAGCGCTTCCGTTTGCCGTAAAGGATATGGGCGAACTTGATAAAGATTCTTTTAACAATATTATTGACGCTGTTTCAGATAAAATTCGCAGTAAAAAAGAGTTTGTTGACGTTGTCATAGTAATAGGCGCAAAAGTGAGCGGCGGGGTGATGTTTGCCGCTGGCGCAGGTGATCAGGCAGTATCAGAGTTTGGCGTAAACTGCGGTGATCTTGTAAGAACTGCCGCTAAACGCGCCGGAGGAGGCGGAGGCGGAACTCCTACGCGCGCTCAGGCGGGCGGTAAAGATCCGACAAAACTTTCGGAAGCTCTCGGTGACGTAGAAAAAATCCTTTCTGAGAAAGCAGAACGTAAATAATGAATGGCGCTGTATTAAATAAAATTTTGGAGATGAAGCAAAAAGGGAAGCGCGCCCACTGGGTTTTGCTTGACCCCGACGACTTTACTATTGAACAGGCCGCGGTTACCGCGCGTTCATCACAGGAAAACGGCGTGTCTGCGCTTCTTGTGGGCGGAAGTCTTTTACATACAAATCATACTGATGAATTTGTCAAATCTCTGCGCGAAGCGGTAAGTATTCCGGTAATCCTTTTCCCCGGAGATTCGACTCAACTTTCAAAACACGCAAGCGCGTTGCTTTACTTATCGCTAATCTCAGGCAGAAATCCGGTAAACCTTATCGGCGAACATGTAAAAGCCGCTCCTATCATCCGTCAATACGGTATAGAGCCTATAGCTACGGGATATATGCTTGTAGAATCGGGCACGGTAACATCGGTAGAATTTATGAGCGATACCCGCCCTCTACCCCGCAGTAAGCCGGGCATTGCCGCGGCGCACGCTCTCGCGGCTCAGTATCTTGGAATGCATACAATATACCTCGAAGCGGGAAGCGGAGCAAAGCTCACAGTTCCGCCTGAACTTATAAAAGCGGTACGCTCCTGCGTTGATATTCCCATCATCGTTGGCGGCGGTATCAGAGACAAAGATACCGCGCTTGAGAAACTTGACGCCGGGGCTGATATAATTGTTACCGGTAATCTACTGCAAAACCCTGATGGATTAGAGAGAATGAAAGAGATTGCGCAGTGTGTGCGCAGTTATTCGTAACGGTACCAGTTTAACAACCTTCCTATTAGTCACTGCGTATCTAATGAAACATAGATTGTTTAAGTGTTTTTCTTATTCTTCCACTCATTAAGCAAACCAAGAGCACGCCGGCACAAAACTTCTTTTTTGTGCTTTTTGCCCTGCTTGCGGCTGTACTCTGTTTCATCAAGAGGCGGGAAAAGGCCGAAATGGATATTTGTGGGGCAAAACGGCTCTATTGGGGATGACGTTATGTGCTTTAACAGAGCTCCAAGCGCGGTTTTTTCAGGCGGCGGAGTGCAGTTTTTAATTCCAAGTTTTGAAGCGGCAAAAAGCGCTGCCAAATGCCCTGTAGCCACGCTTTCCGTGTAACCCTCGTTGCCGCAGATTTGACCTGCCAGATAGATATCAGGATGTTTGCGGAAAGAAAGGTCGTGGTTTAGAAGCTTTGGCGAATCAAGATATGTGTTTCGGTGAATACTGCCAAAACGCAGAAAAACAGCGTCTTTTAACCCCGGTATGAGTCTGAAAACTTTTTGCTGCTGATGGATGGTAAGACGTGTTTGAAATCCTACAATATTATAACTTTCAGCGGAGGCTGTTTCTTTACGTAATTGACAAACTGCAAAAGGACGTTTGCCTGTGCGCGGATCAGTGAGTCCAATCGGCCTCATCGGCCCAAAGGCAAGACAGTTATAGCCGCGCTCTGCCATGACTTCTACTGGTAAACACGCTTCAAAAAAATTGGCGCTTTCAAAATTTCTCGCGGCGGTTACGTCCGCTTCACGCAGCGCGTCATAAAAAATACGGTACTCATCCTCAGAAAAAGGGCAGTTGATATAATCGCCTTCGCCCTCTTCTCTGCGCGATTGCCTGAACGCTATACTCATATCGATTGATTCAGTTTCGATGATAGGAGCTATCGCGTCATAAAAATGTAATTTGTCAGATGAAAATTCGCTTATCAGCCAATTTGTAAGTTTATCAGAAGCGAGAGGCCCTGCTGCGATGATACACGCATCATACCCATCAGGTGGTGAGGATATTTCTTCACGTATTAATTTTATTGATGATTGTGATTGTAATATGTTAAGCACATTGATTGAAAACCGCTCTCTGTCAACAGCAAGCGCGCTTCCCGCAGGAACAGCATTTGCAAACGCGACATCAAGCAGCGGACTGCCAAGGATTTTCAACTCCTCTTTAAGCAATCCGTGCGCGGTGGGAAGCTCACTTGACTTAAACGAATTAGAGCATACAAGCTCCGCGGGATGCGCCGTTGTATGAGCTGGGGATGACCATAATGGTCTTGCCTCATAAAGCGTTACGTTAACGCCAAGAGCCGCAAGCGTGAGCGCGGCTTCCGACCCCGCTAACCCAGCTCCTATAATTGCGACTTTTGGCATATCGTCACTTCCCTGCGTTCAGAGAGAGAACACTATTGCTGTCCCTCAGACGGAGCCGCTTCAGGGTTATTAAATTCCGCTTTACAGGAAGGACATTTTATAAAAGACCCTTTGCGTTTCGTATCTTTCTGAACAAGATACGAGCTGCCGCATTTTTCACATTTTTTATTGATAGGTTTGTCCCAGCTTGCAAATGTACACTTGGGATACTTGCTGCATCCGTAAAACACTTTGCCTCTGCGGGTTTTGCGTTCTACTATATTGCCGTCACAACCATCCAAAGGACAGCTCACTCCTATGGAGAGTGAACGTGTATTTTTACAATCAGGAAAACGTGAACAGCCTAAAAATTTGTTGCCGTTCATGGAGAGAATAACCATCGTCGCGCCGCATTTATCACACTTATCCTCAACAGGAATTGCCGCTGTTTTTTCAAGAGGCTCCGTATGTTTACATGTTGGGAATCCTTGACATGCGAGAAATTTGCCGTTTTTGCTCCACTTGATTACAAGATGATTCTCATGACACTCAGGACACATTTTGTCTGTGACTTCCTGATTTTGCGCGCGCAGATCTTTTATGCTCTTGCGTACAACTTCAAGACGGTCTGCAAACGGCGCGTAAAATTCCTTTAGGACATTAACCCAGTCTGCGTCACCAGATTCGATTTTATCAAGAGTCAATTCCATATCTGCCGTAAACCCAACATCAAAAACATCAGGAAATTCGTTGATGAGAGTGTTTTTGACCATATAGCCTACCTCAGTAGGCGAGAATCTGCGATTCTCAACATTGGTATATTTGCGGCGCTTAAGAGTATCAATAATCTGAGCATAAGTACTCGGACGGCCAATACCTTTGTCTTCAAGCTCTCTTACAAGTGAAGCTTCCGTATAGCGCGGCGGCGGCTGAGTGAAATGCTGTTTATCAATCAGCTCCATTTTGTTTACGCCGTCATTTACCTTAAGTTCAGGGAGTTTTTCATTCTGTCCTTCGCCTGTATCGGTCGTATCTTCAACTGTTTCATCATAGAGCGCTAAAAAACCCTCAAATCGCATTATCGAACCGCTTGCTCTGAAAATGCACCCCCCGCCGCTGACGTCTACACGGGTGGAATCAAAAAGCGCGTTTTCCATTTGTGAAGCAAGAAACCGCTTCCATATAAGTTCATAGAGCCTGTGCTGATCACGCGATAAAAACGGTTTTACCCGTTCAGGAGCAAAATCAAAGTTTACCTGTGACGGCCGTATCGCTTCGTGGGCATCTTGAGCGTTTTTACTTTTTCCATAAAACCGCGCGGATGACGGCAGATGCTTTTCTCCAAAAAGCCCTTTTATAACGGTACGCGCATCACTTATCGCCTCACCTGCTATACGGGTTGAGTCGGTACGCATATAGGTAATGAGACCCATTGCCCCAAGTTCGCCAAGTTCAAGACCTTCATAGAGCTGCTGCGCGATCATCATGGTTTTTGCCGCGCTGAAGCTCAGTTTTTTTGCCGCTTCCTGCTGAAGCGTGGAGGTGATAAACGGCGGGTAGGGTTTTCTGCTTTTTTGTGTTCTTTGTACATCTGTAACGGCAAAACTTTCGTTTACAAGCCTCGCAAGCGTTGTTTTTACAGAAGCTTCATCGGGCAAAAGCGGGTTATCATCTGTTGTTTTACGTCCGTCAATTGACAGTAATTTCGCGGAAAAATGTGCTCCGTTGTGATCAAAAATTCCATGTATTGACCAGTATTCCCGCTGTACAAAAGCTTTTATCTCATCTTCCCGTTCGCAAATCAAACGCAGAGCTACAGACTGAACGCGTCCGGCGCTGAGTCCCTTGAAAACAGTACTCCACAGCACCGGCGAGAGTTTATATCCCACGATACGGTCAAGGATACGGCGCGTCTGCTGCGCGTTGACTTTGTTCATATCAATGTCGTGCGGAGTGTCAAACGCGGCCAATACCGCGCGTTTTGTAATCTCATTGAACATCACCCTTTTTACAGGAGTGTTTTCATCAACTATACTGCGCGCGACGTGCCACGCGATAGCTTCCCCTTCGCGGTCAGGGTCGGGCGCGAGGAAGACATTTTCCGCTTTCGCCGCCTCATCCTTAAGTTCACGCACTATTCGCGTTTTACCTTTGGAAGTGGTATACTTAGGCTTAAAATCCTGATCGATCTCAACACCAAACTCTTTTTCCGGCAGGTCGATAATGTGACCCATTGTCGCTCTTACCGCGTAATCTTTCCCAAGATACTTTGAGATAACCTTACACTTGGCCGGAGACTCAACTACTACTAAATTTTTGGCCATGCCTATATCCTTTCCCGGATAAACCGGAAATATTTAATATCCATCTGTCACCGCGCAGGGCGTTGCCCATGCGCTATTTGATTTTAGGGCTGTGCCCTGCGAATATCCGCAATTAATGTCTAAAATGCCGCATGCCGGTAAAAACCATAGCGATGCCAAATTTATCACAAGCTTCAATAACTTCACTGTCTCTTTTTGATCCGCCCGGCTGAACAATAAAACGGATTCCTACTGCGTTAGCTTCTTCGATAGTGTCCGCAAACGGGAAAAACGCGTCTGAAGCCATAACTAATCCGCCAAATTCCGGGAACCCGCCTGCGGGAACCGCCTGACCGCGTTCCTCATACTCGGCGGTGAGATTCTGTATTGTTTTTGTAACGGCAAGTTTTCTCAGCGCGTCTACCCGATTTGGCTGACCGGCGCCGATTCCCGTAATACGGTGCAGACCATCAATATATTCCTGCGCAAGTATTATAGCATTAGACTTCACGTGTTTGCACGCTTTATAGGCAAAAACCGCAAGTTTTTGTTTGACGTCAGGAAATTGCGTTTTGGTAACTACATCCCATTTGTCAAAAAGCGCGGAATCGTTATCCTGACGCAAAATTCCGCCTTTAACATGTTTTAACATTTGTGTTTCTTTTATTCCGGCTGAAAAATCTCCAACTTGCAGTATACGCAAAGCGCTGCTCTTTTGTTTTAAAAATTCTAAAGCGTCGCCGTCAAATCCCGGAGCTATCAGCAGTTCAACGAATCGTCCTGCCAACACCTTAGCCGTTGCGATATCAACATTTCTATTGACGGCTATCACGCCGCCAAAAGCGGAAATTGGGTCGCCCGACCATGCCGCGCTAAGCGCCTGCTCAAGCGTTTTCCCTGTCGCGTAACCGCAGGGGTTAGTGTGTTTTATGATAGACGCGGACGGTAATTCAGAAAGTTCCTTGACCGCTTCAAGCGCAGCGTCACCATCCACAATATTATTATAGGATAACTCTTTACCGCCAAGCTGAAACGCTGTCGCCATTGACGCTTCTGTTATTTTTTTATTTTTATAGAATACGGCTGACTGATGGGGATTTTCACCATAGCGAAGTTTTTCGCCCTCTTCATATCGTAAATTAAGAACCTCTTCATTGAGATACGTTTTTGACAAATAAGTATTAATCGCGCTGTCATAGTTTGCGGTATGGGAGAACGCTTTCACAGCGAGACTTTTGCGTGTTTCAAAAGAAACTGCCCCGTTTTGAGCTTCCATCTCAAAAGTGATCACAGCGTAATCAGCCGGATCGACCACCACTGTCACAAAGGCATGATTTTTGGCGGAACTTCTAACCATCGCCGGACCGCCTATATCGATGTTCTCTATTACCTCTTCTATTGGAGCGCCCTTAGCAACAGTTTGTTCAAACGGATAAAGATTTACAACCACTATATCAATAGGTTCTATGGCGCACTGTTCCATCTCCTTTACATGCTGCGCGTTATCCCGCACAGCGAGAATCCCGCCGTGAATCTTGGGATGCAGCGTCTTCACCCGACCGTCCATTATCTCAGGATGACCGGTATAGCTGTCTACCGCTTTAACCGGTACGCCGTTTTCGGTGAGAAGTTTCCATGTTCCGCCGGTTGATAAAATCTCCACGCCTTTTTGCGTTAGCATTCGGCTGAATTCAACAACACCCGTTTTATCAGATACGCTTATAAGCGCCCGTTTAACCACTACCGATCCCATTTATTCTCCCTTTAAATGCCTTACCCATTATAATGTAATCAGCAAGATAATATAATAGCGGGGAAAGCAAAGTGGGTATTTTCGTTTAAATTTTAAATTTTATCGCAATAAGCGACCACAGCCACATTTACACCTTTGAGAGGATAATTTTAGATAATTATCCTCTAAAAATCGCTACTTTTCATCTTTAAACAGATCGCCTAACGTTTTGAAAACGCCGTCAATTGCTTCCGTTGCGCCGGATACTATACCGGAAGTAACCTTAGCGCCCTCTTTTATTACCGACTCAGCCGCGTCCGCCGCAAGTGTAACCGCGCCGGACATAACATCATAGGCGCCTTTGACACATTCTTGAGCGCCTTGAGTAATTTTTTCTATCTCTTCTTCGTTCATAAGTTCCCCTCTCTAAATATAAAATACAATTCCAAATGAAGAATACAAAATATGAAAAAAGGAGAGAGGCTTTTCCTGAATACACACAGGAGATGGCAATTGTGTATATTTATTATTTATAGATATAATGAAAGGGAATCAACCTGAAATATTTAAACACCCGTTTAAATCTCTACAGCGCCGTTTTTGTGCTTTTAATCTGCTCATTCTGTTTTTCCGCTCAGGCTCAGAACAAAGTACACACCGCTCAGCAGCTAATGGTTAAGCAAAAATATAAAGAGGCTACAGAGCTTATTAATTCTCGTTTACGGGATAACCCTAATGATATTCACGCTCTTTATACCCTTGTCGCAATCGAACAGACCCGAATTCTGGACTATGAATCTTATACCATAGACAATAAGCGTTTTATTGCTCTCAGCGACAGCGTGCGCAAAGTTATAGATGACAGACTTCGTTTCCTTAAGGGGGAAGACTCTTTGGCAGCTCTTTTTTACAGCGCAAATCTTCTCGGCGGCGTGGGTTTGATACAGGCTAAATGCGGCGAGTGGTTTAACGGGGCAAGGAACGCGATGGCTTCCGTAAATTCACTGAGACAAGTAAAAAAAATTGATCCTGACCACTTGGGAGCAGAACTTGGAATCGGCGCGTTTGATTATTATTTTGGCAGCAGCTTTAAATGGATACCGTTTGTCTCAGGAAACGTTGAAAGGGGGATTGAAGCGATAGACCGCTCTCTTAACGCTCCGTTTCCCTTTGATTACGCCGCTAAGAGCACATACTGTTGGATACTTATTGACCGCAAACAATACAAAAAAGCGGATTCCATAGCGCACAGCGTACTTGTTCGGCACCCTGAAAACAGTGTATTTTTGCGCATAAGAGCGCTTATAGCTCTATGGTCTGGATCTTACAAAAGCGCTTTGCCTTTTGGAGAAAAAGTGGTGGCGCTTGCGGAGAAACGCACACCTGTAAACTGGTCGGATCTTGTGATGGGTTATTATATAATTGTAAGATGCCATGAGCATTTCGGACAAAAAGATAAAGCGTTAGCCGCGGCGCAAAAAGCGCTCTCCATACCGATTCCCGCAGAGTATAAAAATATGTCGCACGTAAAGGATAACTTGAAATATATCTCCGAGATACATTCCAAATATAAGGCGCGAAGCAAATGAACAATATTCTAAAAGTTACCATACTTGCTCCTCTCTGCGCGTTGATCTCTTTAGCTTACGCCGGTTTTGATCCGGCAATGCGCCCGGATCCGCAAACCGACCGTTTTATTCAACGTATCGAAGCGCGTTACGGATTATTGCCCACAGGGTACCACCGCCAACCAATGAGTACCGAGTCTTTTTTAATTTATTTAGATTCCGTTTCACAAAAACCGTTAAGCGCTTCAGAACGTTATGAACTTTCCAACATTTCAAAACGTCTCTCAATTGACAATGGTATATACGGTTATTACCATGAACAAAATGAGACCGGTCTTATTGTTAATCTTGATCTTACGGGCGAAAGCTGGGGACGCGCCGGTAAAGGCGATAAACGCGGAGGCGGGCGGGGAATTATAAGCCCGATACTCAGAGGACATATCGGAAATGTCTCTTTCTACAGCGGCCTTGATGTGTGGACTGAATATGTTTACGACTCTCTCTTTGCGCAAAGCTCATGGCAGCCATACAACGGTAATCCATATACACTTTACGGACGGGGAACAGACAGCGCAAATGTACGCGCAGCCGATCTTCCCAGAGCAGGTATAAATTACACTTCGGGAAAAATTACTTTGGAAGCGGGATTAGATTATTTGCGGATAGGCCCTGCCGTACATTATCCGGTTACCTTGTCAGGCGAAGCGCCGCCCATAACATATTTTCGCACCGTTTTTGATCTCTCGCATTTTGAATACTCTCATTTTGCAGGCTTTCTTCGCTCACAAAGAGACAAATCAAAATATATTTACAGCAACAGATTGTCAGGAAACTTATTTGGAGGAGCACTGCGGTGGGGAATAAGCGAGGTAATGATAGACGGTGAGCCTACAAGTCAGCAAAACGACGACCCTTATAATAAAAGACGTCCCGGAATGGAGGATGAAAAACATGGGTGGGAGTGGGTGTTTTGTATTCCTTTTGTGCCGATGGTTTTTGTAGAACACTATGTAGGCGACAACAGCAACGCTGCGCTCTCTTTTGACGCTTCCCTGAACTGGCAAAGTTTCCGATTTTACGGTGAATTTTTTATTGACGATATGCTCTCCCCGTGGAAAATTTTCTCTGATGACTGGGGGAATAAATGGGCAGTCACAGCAGGGACGCAATATTTTTCGACTCTTTACAACAGAGATATAAGCGCCGGTATAGAATACAGCCGGGTTGAGCCTTGGGTTTATACTCATTTTTACGGCGGAAGCCACCGCTATGATCACTTTGATATATGTCTCGGTTCACCTATGGGGCCAAACTCCCGCGCGGTTGTTGTAAATGGCGATATGAGTGTTACAGAAAAATCAACGCTCGGCTTGAGTTTAAAGAGTCTGGCCAAAAACCCCGAAGCGCGCGGAGGTAAAATAACCGATATATTTCAGTGGCACGCAATACCTGAAACAGCAGAAAACCCCGATTCCGAAACAAAAAAATTCTTAGGTCCAGGAACAATTCACCACCTGCGTCCAGGTATCTATGGGTATTACGACCCCTTTGGCCAATTTCGGCTAAACGCGTCAATAGAAGTTGATGTAGATTCCGACAGAGGTAATGTGCACCTGCGGCTTGAGGGCGGATTTAGGTTTTAAAGATTAGCTTCAAGCAGCTCTTTATTACGCGGATTAGCTATCGCCCCCATAATCCATTTATACTCAATATACCCGCCTGTAAGACCCGCAAGTTTGCATATTTTATCCTGCGCTTTAAAGAAATCCTCCTGAAGACGCAGTTTGTTGACAGGATCTGCGACAGCGAAAGAATCTTTGTAAAAATAGGCTAATGAGTCTAATACCGGATTACAATCTTTCCACAGTTTTAGTTGTCTCTCCGTTATGGTTGAGTCGTCTGTAGGAACAAATTTTGGCGCCTGTACCATTCTTGATACCGGCTGTTCAATGGGAAGTTCTTCTTTAGGCTTGCATCCCGCAAATATTAACACTGCGGCTAAGGTACTCAAAAAAAATATTTTATTCACCGTTTCTTCCTCTCTGAGCGGATCTGCCGAGATATTCGTGAGTTAGCTTATGGTAATAATTTAATTTATTATAATCCGGCTCTATATTGAAAATAACAATTGCATTAGCTTGCGCGCAAAACTAATATAAAAAATGAGACCAAAAAAACATTTAGGTCAACACTTTCTCACAGCCCCCGCTTTTGCGAAGAGAATCGCCGCGGCTGTTCCTGCGTGTGAAGGTGAGAGCGTACTTGAGATCGGGCCGGGGCGTGGAGCTTTGAGCATACATCTTTTGGAGCGTTTTCCAAAGCTTCATTTGGTTGAAGTTGACAGTGACGCTGTATGTATACTCAAAGAGAAATTAGGCGAAGGTGTTTATAGTATTCATAACGAGGATGTAATGGGGTTTCATTTTGATCTTGCGGGGTTTCCGCTTCACGTGGTTGGAAACCTGCCATACAATATCGGCGCTCTTATAATAAAGAAAACGCTTCTTTATACTCCAGGAATTCGTTCCTGTACTTTTATGGTGCAAAGAGAGGTTGCGGAGAGAATTGTAAGCGGAGCCCACAGTAAACAAAATGGTTTTTTGTCAATATTCTGCCAGTTTTTCGGAGCTGTAAAACTTCTCTTTCATGTACCGCCCGGCGCGTTTTTTCCTCGTCCTAATGTTGATTCTTCGGTTTTTCAGATTATTGTTAATGGAAACGCGGAGAAAAAACTCGACTGTTCTTTATGGGATTCATTTTTCTCATTTGTAGACAGCGGTTTTTCTATGAGGCGGAAACAATTAGCGAAAGTGCTGTCTATAAAACATGGGAATGATAAATCGTTTTACTGTGATAAACTTGCACAAATGGGATTAAACGAAGCTTCGCGCCCTGAAGATCTTGATGTAAACAATTGGCTTGACATTTACAAACGGGTACACATACTATGAGACAAATCAGATGTGTTATTCGTATATTACTTCAGCAGTTAAAGGCCGCACACTCCGGTACAGCGGCCTCACGATGGTTCGTGCAGTCGATGTACTGGGGTTTGCGGCCTTTAACTGCTGTTATAATAATATTTGCGTTTGCAGCGTTCGCAGTCTCGCAGGAATTACCGCCTGAGCTGACATGGCCCCGTGAGGCGGAGGAAAAAGATTCAAGCGCTTTTAGGTTTTCCTCCGATCAGTATATGTTTGACAAATCGTTCACCAGTACAAATGAGCTGTTTTACCGTAAAAGCTTTGGCCCTGTATATGTTGAGCAGGGTTCGTGGTATGAACTGCGCCACGACAGGCTTTCAAATACAAGACATTACCTGAATACTTCAGGATCGCTCAGCCGTGAATTAACCGGATATTCATGGATAACTCCTGGGCTTGACTGGACGCCTGTCGCGCAGTATTCTATCGACAAAAACAGCAATAACGCGCTTACAACTATCGATATAGGCCCAACGCTTGGACTTAATTTAAATGGAGTTTCATTAAATTTACGCGCGGGAATGCTTGGACGCAGAGCGGACTCTCTTTCTAATTGGAAAAAGATTGATGAATCCCGCAGTAATATTGGCGCTTACGGCAGCTTTAAAATTGGCAGTGAGGAAGAACTTTTACCCTTTGCCCCTATTTACTTTTACATGCACGGTACAGGAAGGCAGATAGAAAATTCCGCAATGGCGTCACTTACGGGCTCTGCGCTTGGAGCGGTACAGGTTGGAGATGGGGATAGCGTATTTATATATGGAGGGACGTCATTATTTAACGGCAGAGAGGGATATTTAGAAGAGAGCGCAGACTCAAGAGCAATGCTTTTTGCAAACACTCCCTGGCGCATAGAGCAAAATGTCGCGTTCAGCGCGGGGTTTAAAGCGGCGCAAAGATATATATTTAATCCTTCAATTTATTATAGCTTCGCGGAAAACAAATTAGAGTTTCCAGATGATTCCCGCAGACGCGATGAAACTACCATTAGTCAAACACTCGGCGGTGGTCTGTTTACCGATACCACAGCGTTAATTTACTATAGCGGCTCACTTAGTTTTGAATGGCAGGATCATGATAAACTGTTTGGAAAAGAGATCTCAACTATCGCTGACGCAAACAATAAAGACAGTCTTGAGGTTAATCTTTGGGATTATGCCGCTTTTAATCCAACCGCTGTACAAATGGTTACAGTCAAACTGCCCAAATCATTCGCGCTCAAATATAGCATCTCTCTAAGCAGGTTTCTTACAGAATATCCAAATTTCTACATTGATATTAATAAAGATACCGTCACAAACAGGGATGACAGCGACCGAAAGACTCAACAGCAAAAGCTTGCTTTAGAATTTACTAATGACAGTACTTTGAAAGCTGAAATTTACGGAGAGCTTGTTGACTATACATTGGTTTTTTTGAAAGCGGCGCGAAGCAGCGCTAACCGTACCGATAAAACTCAAAGAGTGGGATTTCTTATAGAGTGGAGTCCGATGAATGAACTTTTGCTTTCTGAGGCTGTAACTGCTGAGGCGAAAAAAGGTGATTTTCATTTTCCCGCTTTTCACCAGGAAGCGCTTCAGAGACCGCGTTTTTCCCGCTCTCTAAGTTCGGCGTCATCTGCCATTTGGCAATTTACCTCTTATACAGGTTTAAAAGGGGAATGGAGTATCAAATACAGCGATTACGGTTTCTGGTATGGTAAAGAGTATATGGATAGTGTTTTGACAGAAAACAAAGACGCAAAAACGGATTTTTATGCTATAACAAGTAAATCAATTTATTATACTTTAGACCTTGCTGTTCAACTGCGCTTAGATCAAAGTTTATGGGAAATAGGAAATGTATTTACAGATGCGCGTGACCGAAATTTCAGCGGCGGCAGTTACGTTAAGGCAAATTACAGCGGATATACTGCAAAACCGTATTTTAACGCGCTCGTTAGGTTAGGTGACGATGTAAATCTTGCGGCAATGCTTAGCCATACTTTTATAAAAGATCCGAACATTTCGGGATATTGGGATTTACGATTGCAGATGGAGGGACGGTTTTGAAAAAACGGTCATATTTGACAATGTGTCTTTTTGTCAGCTTTTTATTCAGCGCGGGGTGCTCGATTTTTGATCTCAAAAATCCTATACCGCCATTAGAGAATACGCGGGAGCAGGATCCTCTGAATATCAGAGATATCTTCATGTCGGTGCCGGTTGCTCATGATGTCGCGGCAGATATGAATTACCGGTACTATTTTACAGACGATGTAACGTTTCACAGTTTTAATTTCCAGCTGCATGGAAAAAACAATATTCTTCGCATGCTTGATCATCTGCGTCTTGAAGCTTCTTTTGTTAACTGGCATACTGAAGATGCTCAGCCAATATTTGAATCTAATAACCGTTGGTTTGTTAAAGATATGCGATACATCGTATATTCTAAGAATGGAGAGCAGATCACAGGCGCTGCCGAATTTCGTATTGTAAAAGAACCCGATTGGATGATAAATTATTGGAAGGATATGCCCGACGATAATGCAAGCGCGTTTTTTGAGCCTTTCTAAATACCGTATTACCGCCATATTCATTACAGGGGCGCTCGCTTTAACAGCGCTCTCCTGCGATTCTCTGCTTTTGCCGCCTGTGGGTTTACCCGAAGAGACTCCAAACAGCCGCGCCACTCCAAAAGGGACAATTGAACTTTTATTCCGCGCTTATGAAAACAGAAGAATAGATCTTTTTACTGAACTTTTGCCCAAAAACAGATCGTTCCGTTTTTTTATATCACCCGAATATTCTCTTGAATACGCAGCCTCCAATTCTAACGCTACCATACTGCCAATAAATGAATCGCAGTACCACTATGTAAGAGCGGGGAACTATTATTTTTGGGGGCACGACAATGAATTAGCCAAGCACCGTAAACTTTTTGACCAGGCGGAAGAGATAGAGTTTACAGAGCGTCCGTATATTGACGATAAAGATTTTCGCTACATAATAAACGAAAACAATGATACGACCCATGTAGAAGTAAAAATGACATTGGGAAAACTCTGCATTGGATTTCGCGGCACCGATTACTGCACTGAAAAAAACGGACAGATGCAGATTTTCCTTCTTGAAAAAGAGACGGACAGGGCAAGCGGAGAGAGACTTTGGGTAATCCGCGACTGGTTTGATCTCAACTATATTTTTTAAATGTTAAAATCCCGCGTGTAAATAAATTCCGCCGTAACCTCTTGTTATTCTGTGATACCCTCTGTAAATAACACCGCAATTCCCTACAATTGATATATCAGGCGGCATTTTTAGACGAAAATAGAAAGCGTAATCGAGGTCTGGGCCAAAACGTTCCTGGTTTTCTACAGTAACGGAAAGTAAATGGCTCATCTCTCTGCTTCTTATGTATCCGCTTAAATCTTTAGTTGAAGAGACAATAAACCGCGGGCCGCCGTATATGCTGACAAAATCATCATAAGAGTATCGGGCGCCATGTGCTCCGATTCCGGTCATAAGACCATCTTCCCAACGGTGCTCGTACATGGAATTACCGTGAATACTCATTTCAAGGCCGCGTTTTAGCGCTCCAACGTTAGCTTCAACTGCGCTGCCGCTTTCAAACCAGTATTTTATCCGTTCATTTGTGGAATATTCTGTTGGGAAAACGGCGTTCTCACTGTAATTATATGCTCTTGTTCTTGAATTAACACTGCTTAATAACAAAGTTTCTGTTGGAAAGAATATGAGGCCGGCTGTTTCTTTGGTAGTCAGCGCGTTATTTTTGTTTGCAAAAAAAGCATATCTCGCGGAGGGTTTATTTGTGATATCGTGAGTCACCATGTACTGATTATACCCTAAGTAAACCGCAAATTTATCAAGAGAGGTATAGTAAGTTCCGGGATAAAAAAATGTTGAAACGCCTCTCGCCGCTTCAATATTGTTTCCGCTGTTGTCATTATGCCAATAGTGGTAAACTGAATATGAAGCTTCAATATCAAAACCCGCAGGCAGATCACGTGTATTAACAGTAAGCGATGGAGCCGCTTCATTGCGGACATTATAACTTGACGGATTAAGCCGGTACATCCCAGAAGGTGTAAAAGTAAGCTTGCTCGTTGGAGAGATACTGCCCCAGCCGTACATTGTGCGGCCGTTCTGTTCATCATCTGTTCTATACTCGGTCAATGAAAAATCGTAACCTACATTGTGCATACCGCTTACTTTATTTAAATAATTTGATGACATGTCAGAAAGGCGTAAATTGAATGACTCTTTGCGTTCCCTGTTTGGCGTAAAAATATCTTTTTCAAAATAACGCCTGGATACCGACATTTCGACATCCGGCCAAAGATTTGGAGAGTATAAGCCGCGCATCTCAAACATGGAGAGTGAACTGCTGTCTTCCATGCGTTCTCTATGGAGCTGACGCCATCCAACTCTTAAATCATCGCGCAGATCATAGCCAAAATAGATATCATGTTCCTCATTTACACGCGCGCCGTTCGTTAATTTATTTGACGCGGTTGCCGCTGAATACGGCTGATCAATACTCCAAGAATCGCGGTTTGACCAAAACCCTTTGTACGAACCGAACGCCCGATTTTCCCGCACCCCTAAGCTTACACCTCCAGAATGCGCACCCCATACGTTGTCATAAGCGATTTCGGGATGAAAAAGAAGTGTGCGCCCCGCCTCCGCGTCACGCCATTCCACCGGCAAGCCGGTATAAATAATCGTATTTGACGCAGGGATGTCATTAGTATTAGGCCATTTGGCGTCACCCCAGAGATACTTTGACGTTCTGTCAATATTCATAACACCGGCGCGGGCGCTCAGCCATGAGCGCGGAGAGACGGTTCCTTCCGCGTAACTGTACTGTCCAATGTGATTTTCAGGAAACGGCTCAAATCCGCTTCCAAACGCGGGAAGTATCTTTACAGAGTAAGATATCTGTATTATTGAAGCAGGATCTGCTTTGTCGCGCCGTAAAAGAAGAACTCTTCTTAAAATTGAATCGTATCTGTAGTCTGTTTTAGGAAGCTCCACTCCGTCAACATACATATTAACGCTTTCTGGAATAATATCAAAATGTTCAAGGTTTATTTGTAAAGGATAAATGCCTGACGGCACATAAACGGACGAACTCCACAATACTCTCGATACAGCGCGGCCGCTTCCGGCTGAAGCGGCTGCGAAACTGCGGTCACGGCCTTCGGTTTTTGTTTCACTCGTAAATCTTGCGTCAACACCTTTTGAGTGGAAATCAGGAACTACCTGGCTTGACGCGAATCCGGGACTCTGCTCTCCATACGATACTCTGTTAATAATATCACCATCAATCCCCTTGTAATAAATACCATCCTGAGACGTCAGTCCCGCAGACATTCCGTTATCAAGCGTAATATCAAGTATGCGGCCGTTGGCGTCTGTGGTGTGCAGATTTAACGTGGTATTACCGCGCTCAACATCAAAAAGCTGAACGTCAGCAGGATTTGATTCCTGTTTGTATACTTCCTGTATAAGCCCGAACGCGGTTGTTCCATGCAATGTAGATTCATAATCATCTGCCGAATATAAAACAGCGCCGTCTTCATTCCAATCACGCTCTTTTTTGTTCTCTCTATCTCTATTTCTAATCCTTACGCTGCTCCAGAGTTTACGGTGAGGGTTGTGGATAACAAAGCTATTATTTGTATATACGATAAAGTGATTATCATGAGTAAAAACGTAAGCGCCGTCAACCGCTCTTATATGATCAGGATATTGAATAAAATCAAAATCAAAATATGATCTGTCAATCGCCATATCTTTACCGTCATAAATGACAAATCCTCTATCAAGTGCGGCTATGGTTTGGCTGTGATGCGCTGTAATTGAGCGGATATTGCGCAGAGTTGGGATTGCCGCCTGCGGCTCAAGCGCGAGAGAGTTTAAATTAAAATTATAAGTCCGATTTTTGGCTGCAACGGTTATAGTATGGCTGCTAAAATCAACGCTTACTATGGAGTCACGAATCTGCGACCGGCTCCAGAGCCTTTTTGACGGATCGTACCTGTAAAAACGGTTTCCTTCCACAAAATATCCCGCCGCTTCAAACCGGCGGAATTCACCGCCGCCAAGCGTAAATCTATCGTGCGGTACGGTAGTCCAGTCTTCAGCTGCTGTCCTTAAGATATGAACCGCGTGAGAAGAGATAACATGTATTTGATCATTAAAACTTATAACGCCATGAATATTGACGGCGTTTGAGTTTATGGGGAGCCCAATCCACTCTCCGCTTGAGAGCTCCATGCGGTAGAGCGTATCGTTTGAGGCGTACCATAAAAAGCGCCGGTCAACGTCAATATGCCCCGCTTCTCTGCCGGCTTCCCCTCTGCCCCACTCCTCAATAGTTGCGGTCTGCATATTTACGCTCATCACGGCGCCTGCTTTATTAGCTGCCCAGATAAAATCGCCGTTTTGTGTTACACTGACAATAGATAACTGCGGAATTGGCGCTGAATAAAGAGAATAGGAGCTTCTTGTATCCATAGAGAGAAAAACTATACGCTGCGGTTCTACAAGAAATAAAAAATTACCTCTCTTAAAGATTCGCGGCTCAAAAGTTTCCCCGCCCGCTTTTAACGGCGCGGCGATGACAAGAGCTGCAAAAATCATGAGCTTAAGCGGTTTGAGTAATGGGTGAGAGAGACGGTTTGGCATACTTGTCTCTTTTTAATATATATCTTATATAGCGATAATTGCAAAGTTTTAAAGGCTTTTTGAAGTATGCGCAACGTTCTCCGGCGCGGTCTAATAGGGTGTTTTTGCCAGATATGTTTAGCTGTGAGAACCGATTTAATAGTTTTATAACGCCGTCACACCGTATTCGGCCTTTATTTGTTCTTTCCTCCATCCCCGACGACTCATAGCACTTGTTTTGATTGCGTATATATACATCTTAAGTGTGTTAAATAAACCTATGATGTTTGGAAAACCTACGCCAACTCCTCCTCCGGTTCCTCTGCGTCAACAGATACCGGAACATCTCCGCGCCTTTTGGCCGCGGCTTTTTCTCTTACTTTTGTTTCTATTTTACTTAGAATATCTCTGTTCTCTTTTAAAAATTCGCGCGCTTTTTCTCTGCCCTGACCCAAGCGCTCACCTTCGTAAGCGAACCACGCTCCGCTTTTTTCTACTATGTTCATTTCTACGCCTAAATCAAGAACATCGCCTTCAAAAGAGATCCCTTTTCCGTACAAAATGTCAAATTCTGATTCCTGAAACGGCGGGGCTACTTTGTTTTTGACAACTTTTGCGCGGGTGCGGTTTCCTACAACATTTTCGCCGTCTTTTATAGCGGCTATTCTGCGGATGTCAATACGTACCGATGAATAAAACTTTAGGGCGTTACCGCCAGTTGTTGTTTCAGGGTTTCCAAACATTACGCCTATTTTCATGCGTAATTGGTTGATGAAAATGAGACATGTTTTTGATTTGGAAAGTATGCCTGTTAATTTACGCAGAGCCTGAGACATAAGACGCGCCTGTAAACCAACGTGGCTGTCTCCCATTTCGCCCTCAATTTCAGCGGCGGGCACAAGCGCAGCTACGCTGTCTACTACAATAAGATCAATTGCGCCGCTTCGTACAAGCGTGTCTGCTATCTCAAGCGCCTGTTCTCCTGTGTCGGGCTGAGAGACGAGCAGATTGTCTATGTCAACTCCAAGACTTTTTGCGTACGCCGCGTCAAAAGCGTACTCCGCGTCAATCAATACGGCGATACCGCCCTGACGCTGAGCGTTAGCTATGGCGTGGAGAGCCACTGTGGTTTTTCCCGAAGATTCCGGCCCGTAAATTTCTACTATACGCCCCTTGGGGAATCCGCCTACTCCAAGAGCGTTGTCAAGAGAGATAGAGCCTGTTGGTATCACAGGAATATCCGCCTGCAAACTTCCGGTTCCAAGACGCATTATGGAACCTTTGCCGTGCTGTTTTTCTATTTGGCTTAACGCCTGCTCAACAGCCGCGTTGCGCTGTTTGTTATTGTTTTGCTCACTTGCCGGGGCCGACGCGCTTTTTTTAGCCATTTTTTACTGCTCCTTTGTCTTATCCCCGGATTGAAAGCCGGGGTTACCGATGTAGCGTCTCTAAAGGGACGCGGAAAATTCAATATATTTAATGATAAACAACAATATTTCCTGCACCCCTTTAGGGGTGCGAACATTGTAACGCAGAGTTTTAACCCTGCGCTCCTAAAAATAAGATACGCCAAACGCAGAGTTTGAGTTATTTTTCTACGCGCACGCTGTTTGATCTAAAATTTTGTACTCAGGCAGAGAGATTTCCGCCGTACAACCGGGCTGTGAAGGATTGTTATAAAGTTTCACATCCCCGCCGTGATTTTGAACTATCTGTTTTACGATTCCAAGCCCAAGTCCTGTGCCCCCCTTTCTTGTGGTGAAAAACGGTTTGAATAACTTATGAAGATTCTCCTCTTTTATACCACAGCCTTCATCACTTATCTTGATAAGAGGCCCTTCCTGCAAAGAAATGGTGACTTCGGAATTTTCACCGCTATGATTACAGGCGTTTTCGAGAAGATTGATAAATACCTGTTGGAGCTTGTTTCTGTCCGCGTTTACGATACCATCGTAGCTTTCGATTTTTTTGTTAAAAACCACTCTGCGCCCTCCATATATAGATGAAGCTCTCCAAGTTTGCAACGCGTCAATAACCACGTTGGCAACAGAAACAGGCTTCAAATTCGATTTTTCAATCGGTTTACCAAAATTTAAAATGTCGCGCATCAAATCAGAGAGACGGGAGACCTGATCACGTATATGGTTTATGTAAACTTCGTACTCCTCATCTTCGCCAAGTTCGGCGTTTAGAGCTTCTGTTATGGCAAGTATACCATTTAATGGGTTACGTACCTCGTGAGCCACGCCGGAAATAAATTGTCCTAACAGGTTCATTTCATGGCGGTTAGCTATAAGCTGCTGTTCAAGCTGTTGATGTTTTATCTCTTTTTTCGCCCTTTTATTTTCTACAATAATGCCAATCATTCGGGCGCTGAGAAAAAGTCTTCTTTTAACCATTTCAAGAGTTGATTGACGGTGCGGATGGTATTTTTGCGAAATCTCCATAAGTTCAGAATAATCAATCCCATATAGCTCAGCGGTTTTCATTATCTCACGGGGATCGCTCAAAAAATTTCCAACTCCAACTATCATCGCCCCAATTACTTCCGCTTCGGCTCTTATTGGAATAGCAAAATACTCCGTTCCCGCGGGGCAAAGTGATTCTATCACAGAAGCCGACTCCATACATCTCTTTGCGGCAGTTTGTCTTAATTCATGACAAGTCCATTTCCCGCAGTTCATCGCTTCTGTGTTTGAAATGTTTCCGCACATTTTTCGAGAGTGATCATCGAGCAAGCGGCACCACGGAGAGCTGACTGTAAGCAGTGCGTAACTGCCGTCTTTTTCGATTATTGAAACTGATATATCAAGCAACTCAATAGCATCTCTTGCGATATCAACAAGTGTCTCTTTGCCCACAGATGACAGAATTTCTCCGTCATTATTTGATAAAGAAACATCTCCGTAAAAAGATATCGGCACAGAGCTGGGAGAACTGCCCATTTTGTGCATATCCTCATTTATTCAAAACATAAATTTTACGCTCATTTCTAACTATAAATAGAAATGTTCGCTATAACCGTTTGATTTGAGATTTGAGAATAAAGAACTGACATTGCCGAGAAAAAATCAGGGAGAAATACCAAAATACTGCCGGGAAAAACTAACCGCGAGACAGAATATACTTACTGGCATAAGTAAACGCAATATAAAAATACAACAATTTACATAAAGGGCTGTTTCAAAGCGAGACAGCCCCAATATTAAGACTTTGCAGACGTCTTAATACTAATCTTCTTTCGTCCACTTTTGCAGAGCTTCTATAATTTTAACCGCCTGCTCTTTACTTGATATATTAAACTTGGCCTGCTGACGGTATTCATCATCCATCTTGCGGTAACGGCGGATTGAATAACGGTCCTGACCATAATTTTCTTTAGCCTTCTCCCATTGCTGATACCTAAACAGCACGGTCGCCCAAGAGCCTTTTGAAAGAATTACCTTATCAAGTTCCTTTACTACAAGAACCCCTTCTTCCTCATAACTGATCGTAAGATCATCCACATTTGACGCCATAAGAGAGCCCCTTTTTTATTTATATAAGGATGTTTTCAAAACCTCACTGTTTAATAATATATATGATCGCCGCCCATAACATAACAATTAAACATCTATACCGTCCGCAAAACATATTTTTTAATTGGGTCTGTTATTTTTGAGGTTGATTATCATCACTAAAAGGAGAAACCGTTTTGCGTCTTCTGACACCATCCGCCTATTTACCAACCGTAAAAGGCTTAATAAATAATGCAGCGGCCGCAGAACCGATTTTTCCGTTTTACGCTTCTTTTAAGCTAACGTCAAAATGTCACTTCGGATGTCCGTTCTGTAATGTCAAAAATGACAAATGCGATGATCTTTCCACTGCGGATATTAAGGCAATACTGAGAAACCTCTCCCGCTCCTCTGTTTTAATGACGAGCTTTGAGGGCGGCGAGCCGCTTCTGCGTCCTGATATTGAAGAGCTTCTTGAATACGCTCACCAATGTAAATTTTATCTGCTCTTTACTACAAGTGTTAAAAATATAATGGACTACCCTATTGAACGATACGCGCGTTATATAGATTTTTTGCATGTGTCAATTGATGAGGGGCATAATAATCTTGAACTTTTTGACGCGCTGCCAAAACTTAGCGCTCTTCCGTTAAGTCTGTCTGTACAAACAGTTGTAACTTCAGATACAATTGCGGCACTTGATGAAAAAGTAAAGCTGTGCTATGAGTCAGGCGCTAATATTGTCATTATCCCCGCAGCTAAAATGGATAACGCTAAAAACTGTTTTCCTGACATGAACCATCTTGAACGTAAAATAAAAATTTTGCGCAAACACTACCCAAATACAATTCACACGCCCTCAGGATTTTTTGACGCATACCGCAAAGAGCGCTGCTCAAGCGCTTCTGTTATAATATCACCTGACGGCAGACTTTATTATCCGTGTCATATTCTTGGCGAAAAGGGAGCGGATTTGCGTGTTACCGATTTGACCGAATGGCTCTCCTCAAACCCAGCCCGCGCGGCGCGCAAAAAAATGAAACAATGTAAAAGAAACTGCGGCTGGTATCAATATTATGCTATTAACTCATATACGTCTATCTCGTCAATCATCGATACTTTAAGGCCGGTTTTGTTTGAAAAAACCAAGAAGTAAAAAATATTGATTTTCAACAAACAGGCTTTACGCAAATTTAACACAAACTTAACATTTTAATTGCAAGTACGCTCAGAATGCTATATATTAGTAATACAGTTAAATACCTTTTGAAAAGGGAAAATTATGAAACTTATGGCATTCAAATTGGCTTTCTTCATTGTTATCTGTACTGTTTTTGTTGTAGCCGCGCTCCCGACCATTAAAATCACTACGCCAAATGGCAATGACCCGCCGCTCGGCCAGTCTGTGGGCACGCAGTATAGATCTTACAATCATATATATGTCAGCATGGGCAGATTCGAGATGACTGTTCCAAACAATACTCGTTACAATTTAACTAGAAATATGCCGGCCGACTCCGTAAGGCGACGCGGAAATTCTACCGCAACCGCTGTTAAGGTACCATACAGAATAAGATTTAACGATAGAGTCGGTCTGTTTGGTAAAGAGCCCGCAAGAAGTTGGGTCATGTTTGCCAACCACTTTGACAATACACTTATATTGAATGCAATCGCGTTCAGGCTCGTGCATATACTGGGGCTTGAATATCCGCCGATGTCTGAATTTGCAAACGTGGAGATATGCAATCCGAACGGGACGTGCACCAAGAAAGGCATATATCAACTAACGGAACACAGACAGGTAAATCCGGGAAGGCTTGATATAGATAAAAATTTAGGCTGGCTTGTCGAGTTTAACTTTCATGACGCAAATGTTGGCGACATTATGTTTACAGCGAGCCAGTACAACCTGAAAACGTTCATCAAGTCGCCGGAAATTACGGGCAGCTATACTAACAGCAGCGTGGCCTCATATCCTGAACTGGCCTTTGTTGTTAACGAACTCAACGCGATACTCAATACTTTAAGCAACAACGCCCAGTTTAACGCCGGCGCGCACCGTGATGTGATCGACATTACAAGTTACGCGAAGTACGTATTTATCCAACAGTTTATGTTGAATGCTGAGTGGGCAAACGGAGATCTCGGTTCGAACTTCGCCCATAAGGATTTTGGCGGTAAATTAACGGCCGGGCCAATTTGGGATTTCGATTTGGCAACCGCGACCATGGCGGGATTTGGCGGTCTAACGCATTTTTCCGACCCCAGACGGCCTATAGAGCCGAGCCACGCTTTTTACAGAAGATTTTTCGATGATGAAGTATTCCGCGCAAGATACAGAAAAGTATGGGACGATAACAAATCCAGAATACAAGCCATTAGCGCGAACGGCGGTTTTATAGACTCTCTTGCCGCTGTCCTGAGAGATCATGTCGTAGACAACTACAACGCGCACAGAAGCACCGGCGGCGGCGTGTGGGGCGGAGGCGGAGGTTCAGGCGCCGCGACCGTAAATGAATATAATCAGGAGATCACAAGACTGAAGAACTGGTGGAACGATCGTATCTCGCATTGGGACACTCAAATAGCTTCCGGTAATCGCTTCGACGCTTCCAAAGATATTCCCGACGCGGGACGGGTCAAGGTTAGCGGCGTTAACGCAAGACACATGAAAATACCGGTAACATTAAAACCCGGCGCCAAAGGCTTTACCGCTCTGTTGCCGGCAAATCACGGATATACATCATACAAGTTGATCGACCTGCAAGGACGGGAGATCAGGAGAGGCAAAATCGCAGCCGGCGCTGAGGATTTGCGTTTCAATAATATAAGAAACGGGGTTGTATTTTTGAGACTGTACGGTAAGAATACAACGACGGTATTGAGGGCGACTGCTATTCAATAAAAAGCAGATTAAAAAAATTAAAGTTTTTGCAACCACCCGCACTGCAAGTCGTATTTTATTGAAGAGATATTCAAATTAAACAGGAGCGCTTTAATATGTCTTCATCTTACGATTACGATGTAGTTGTAATAGGTTCAGGCCCGGGCGGTTACGTGGCGGCAATACGCGCAAGTCAACTTAAACAAAAAGTGGCGCTGATAGAAAAAGATAAAATCGGCGGTGTATGTCTTAACATAGGATGTATTCCATCCAAGTCTATTATAAGTCAAGCGGAGGTTTTCCGCTCGCGTTTAAAGCTCCCTGCGATGGGAGTTAAGGTTGACGAATCCGGCTTTAATTACGAAAACATATTCAATGCCTCCCGTAAAGCTGCCGATACTCTCTCCAAAGGCGTTTCTTATCTTCTCAAAAAAAATAATATTGAAGTAATTACAGGAACAGCGCGCCTCTCGTCAAATCACGAAGTAACTGTCAACGAAGAACGCAAGGTAAGCGCGGGGGCGATTATTGTTGCAACCGGTTCAAGACCAAGAGAACTCTCAGGTTTTGAATTTGACGGCGAACGCGTACTCTCGTCTGACGACGCTCTCATGATGAAAAAACTTCCCAAAAGCGTGCTCATATTGGGCAGCGGAGCGATAGGCTCAGAGTTTGCGCACATATTTAACGCATTTGGCGTAGAAGTACATCTTGTTGAGATGATGGAGCGGATTTTACCGATGGAAGACGGAGAGATTACCGCCGTACTCAGGCGCTCATTTACAAAACGCGGAATAAAAATCTACACCTCAACAAAAGCGCTCTCGCAAAAATCAACCGGTGATTCTGTAGAGGTCACTCTTCAAAGTCAAACCGGTGAACAAACTGTCGTTTCTGTTGAAAAGGTTCTTGCGGTAACAGGCCGAGTTCCTAATAGCGGTAATGTGGGATTTGAAAATATCGGGGTGACAGTTGATCAACACGGTTTTGTTCCAGTTGGCGACTACAATGAAACATCCGTAAAATCAGTCTATGCAATTGGTGATATTGTAAAGACCCCGCTCCTTGCTCACGTGGCTTCAAAAGAGGGAGAGACCGCCGCAGAACATATCGCGGGACACAATCCTAAAGAGCCGCGCATTAATCCATTAGAGATTCCATCCGCTGTTTACTGTGAACCTCAAATAGCGTCTTTTGGCTTGACAGAAGAGCAGGCTGTTGCCAAAGGCGCTGCGTTTAATAAAGCAACATTTCCCTACAGAGGCGCAGGCAAAGCGGTAGCTATAGAAGAGAGCGAAGGTTTAGCCAAAGTAATGACAAACCCATCAACAAAAGAAATTATAGGTGTGCATATAGTTGGCGGATGCGCAACGGAGCTTATTCACGAATTTCTGCTTGCGAGAAGCGCGGAGCTTCTGCCTGAAGATATCGCCTCTATGATACACGCTCATCCCACGCTTTCAGAAGTTGTAATGGAAGCGGCGCGGGCGGCGGAGGGATGGGCGATTCATATATAGATATTCTTAGATACCCTATATCGTTGGGAAAAGTTATATATTTATAATAGACAATAAATATCCGGCAAAAACGTATTATATTTGTCTATGTGGTTTCAACGATTAACGGACTGTTTGATTATGATGAAAAATATTAGAATCATTTTATTATCAACCCTTCTTACCGCAAGCATTCTCTTCGCGCAGTCGGAAGGCGCTTTCGGGCCGCAGCCTGCCGGATCATCTGAATCCGCCGGACTTTTAGACCCTTCAAGAGTTACCGTTAACCACGCAATGAGCTTTGGCGCCGGAGGTTCGAGCTTCTCTAACATAAAATCACAGAGCATGTACTCCACCATGTTTCAGTACCGCTTTGACGCGCCTGTGGTACTGCGGCTCAATTTTGATATGCCTCTTCACTCAACTTTTAACAGCGCTATGAATTTGAACGAAGATAATATCTCCTCTATGGATTACTTCCGAAATATGCCGATTGACGCGTCCGTATCGTGGCAGCCATCTCAAAACATGATGTTCACTGTTGCGGTTATGAAGCAGCCCCACTACTATTCACCCTACTCTTTTTATCGGCCGGGATCAACGTTTTTCAGGCCGGGCCATGAGCGTTACAGAACGTTGGCGGATTAATTAAGCAGCGCTCAATTCCAGAAAATACATTTTTTTCGTGAAAAATCACCTATTATATTGTATCATTAATTATTATTAATAGTATATGGGTTACTTTTAACTGTGTAATGTAAACTAATATTTTGCGGGGGGTATTTATGTCAACTGCCGGAAAAACAACAGCGGTAATTGCGCTGTTTGTGATGATGTTGTGCGTACAGGCACAGGCGTGGCAAAATTTGTTTCCATCCTTTAGCGGTTTAACTTTTGGGGCTGACAAATTTGTGGCTGTAAGCAGCGACGGGGTGGTTATGGTTCTTGACAAAAACGGTGATGAGCAGCAAATGCACTTTAATCCCAACACCCTTTACTCCATCGCTTTCGGCAATGGAATATTTCTTTTAACTCACAGCGTAACAAATGTCGGCACGGCTAGAAGCTCTTCGCTTATATCTTCTCCGACCAATATGAACTGGGTGCCTGTAAGGAGTTCAAGCTTTAACGCCTGCAAAAAAGTCACTTTTGGAAACGGGATATTTGTGGGGGTAGGTGAGGGAAACAAGATATTTGTATACGATGAAGAAGAGTGGGAAGAGTTGGATAATGAAAGCAGCTTAGCTAACATCACCCACAGCACTACAAGCCCCAACCGTTTTGTCGCTGTGGGAAGCACAATAATATCTTCCACCAACACTACAGCAAGAAATTGGAATAGCCCGCAAGTGAGCAATCAAAATTTTAGCGTTGCGGCATTTGGAACTATTGACGGATCTCCAAGATTTGTGGCTTACGGTTATACAGGAAGCACGGTATCGCTTTTTACCTCTGACAATTCAAACGGAACAAACTGGACACAGCAATCCTCAACAAATATACCCGCAGGAATGGCGGATATGACATGGGGCAACGGTACATTCGCAGCTGTTGGAGCAAACGGAACAATCGCCGTTTCAAGTGACGGTATTTCATGGAACACCACGCTAAGCGGCGCGGGTGACGATTTTAAAGCGGTAAGATACGGAGACGGCGTATTCATAGCGCTTGGAACCGGCGGATCGGTTTACACATCTGACGATAAGGGAAACAGTTGGAATCCTAAGGTCATAGGTCATTCTATATCGTACCGTCATATAACTTTTGGCGGCGGGTTATATATGGCGGTTGGAGATAACGGCGCTCTCGTCTCTTCTGACGGTAAAAACTGGACAAAGAAATACGCGGACGGTTTAAAAGGATTAATCGGCGTTACGTACGGAGATAATATGTTTGTTGCCGTAAGCAGCACGGGAGGAATTTTCGCCACTAAAAATAACGGCGATGAATGGGAAATGGTCGATCCTCCTGTAGGAGGCGATACTCTTGTTGGAGTAGCGTATAATGACGTCATCAAATGTTTTGTTGCTATGGGAAAAACAGGCGCCCCATATCCGGCAATATATACCTCAGATGACGGACTTAAATGGACCAGACATTCCGGACAAACTGTCACGTGGAATAATATGAACGTACAACCAACATCAATCGTTTTTGCCGGCGGTAAATTTTGGGCGGGAAGCACTGAAAGCGGTCAAATTTACACCTCCGATAACATCGGCACGCAATGGACTATAGTAGAGCCTCCGGCGTTTAGCGGGATGATTGTAACATCTATAACCTATGCTAACGGTAAATTTACAGGCGTTCTTGAAGCTTCCAGTGTTGGCGCGGGCAACATGCTGTTCTCATCAAATGACGCCGCAGGAACACAGTGGCAAACGTTTCCGCTCCCTCCGAGTCCTATAAAATCTGTTACTTACGCGGGCGGACATTACATTGCGGTTGGAGATTCGGGCAAAATTTTTACCTCAACAACCGGACAGAGTTGGAGCATGCGAACCAGAATGACCAACAGAAACCTGACAACTGTTTACGGCGACGAAAATAACGTGCTTCTTGCGGCCGGCGCAAACGGCGCGATGCTTTATTCCACAATACCGCAGCTCTCCGTACGTCATAAAAGTTTGGTAAACCGTACAGCTCACAGCGCAAAGATGAGTATTGATACACATAGATCAACGCCTAAACTAACGCTCTCTTTTCCTGCGCAGAAAGACGCTAAGTTAACGTTTTATTCTCTTAATGGAAAAACCCTATACACTCATCGTTTAAAAGCAGGTGAGATAAGTGCCGAACTGCCAAAGCGACTGATACGAAATGGAGTCGTAATAGCGCAGTACACAAGCGGTGATCAGAAATTCTCTCAGAGATTTCAGTTTACCAAATAATCTGCATGGCACGATATTAGCTCCTTTGTAGTTAATGTACGCTAACCGTTTTATATCTGGCAGGCGTACAATAACTCAATCAGGAGGTAACTTTTATGTTGCGTAATATTTGTCTGATTACTCTTAGCGCCTTTGTGCTGGCTTTTGCCGCCGGCAGTAAAACTAACCCCAGAGAGCATGGCGGAGACGGCAGCCGCGGAGCAGCCCATGAGCTCACCGGTACAATTACTTCACATAATGAGAGCAATCGCAGTTTTGTTATTGATGATAAAGACACAATTTATTACAACGACCAGACTGTCTTTACCCCTCAGCATGAGAAGATGGTGATTCTGCGCGTTGGTTCCAAGGTTAAAGTCAAATACATGAACCGCGAAGGCGACAAAGTAGCGGAACGTGTTGAGATGGCAGCGCCTGAAAACAGACGCAGCAGCGCTGATAAAGACAAAGACACTACAAAAAACAAGAACAAGAGCGCAACTGACGATAACGAAAAAGACAACGCTAAGAATAAGTCAAAAGGCGGAACTAAAGACAGAGACGATAAAGCCGATAAAGACAAAGACGTAAAAAAGCATGAAAAAGGAGAACATGAAAAAAATAAAGAGAGAGGTAAAGACCGCGGTGCTGAGCCTGATTCCGCTCCATATCCAGAGGAACATGATGGAAATCGAGGCGAAGGTTGGTAACTTCTAACCATCCTTAATTTCTCAAAAACCGGGGCTGTCCTTATGGACAATTCCGGTTTTTCTAATTGAACGTCCGTACAGACGCAATGCGTTGCGTCTTTACATCGCTGATTTCTTTTTGACTACTATCCTGTTGCCATCCGCGGCAGATATCACGACTTCTGTATCTTTGAGGATAAAATCACCCTTGCTGACCACATCTATCCGTTTACCGCCAATAAGAGCGATTCCCGCCGGACGTAAATCTGTAACCGTAACTCCCTCTTTACCGAGAAGAGCCGTAATTTCTTCGGATACACCGTCACCCTTGTCAAGGGACGTATGCAGTGAAACCTTAGATTTCGCAAGCATTTTTATACCGATAATAACCAAAACCGGAATAAGGATAAGGTCTGCCAAAAGAAAAACGAAACCCGCCTCAACAGATATTCCGGTGAAAACAAGAAACAGCGAATACCCAAACACAGCCAAAGCGATAACGCCAAGCACCCCCGACGTGGGCAGGATGAATTCGGCGATAATTATTGCTACACCGAGTAATTGTAATAAAATTGGGATTATTAATTTAGACATTTTTCATCACCTTTTTGGACAACAATCCTGTTTCCCTGTATTTGAGACACCACTACTTCAGCTCCATTTTCAATAAATTGACCATCGGTAACAACGTCGCACTCTTCTCCGTCAATCCAAATTTTACCCGACGGCCTCAGCGGTGTAATAGCTTTTCCTCTGCCGCCGACATTGGGCACAAAGCACACCGCGCTGTCTGCCGCGGTTCCCTGTAGAGTCGCCGACAAGTAAGGCCCTTTTACTACAGTGCCTAACCGCACAAAAAAATATTTGAAAAATACAATAACCAAAAGAACCGATCCAAGAATACTCAAGGCAACTCTCATAATATTTTCCATAAAGATAGCGTACTGCCACGGAAACTCCGGCTTTGGAATGGAAAAACTCTGGAACGAAAGCACCATCCCCGCCATCATAAGTAAAATTCCCGCAATACCCGCAATACCAAACCCCGGCAGAACAAAAATCTCCACCGTTAAAAGTACCATTCCCGCAATTAGAAAGAGAAGCTCCGTATAGTCCGCAAGCCCAACCATGTACTGACCAAAAAACACCAATGCCAAGCAAAAAACACCCAGAATACCCCCAATGCCAAACCCAGGGGAGCGCGTTTCTATATAAAGCGCCGCAAACCCAAGCATCATAAGTATCGGCGAGATCGCGGCGATTATTCTAACCAATTTTTCCGACCAATTCTCAGTTGCTCTGATAATTTCAACATCTTCATACCCCATTTTTTGGAGCATTTCATCTATATTTGAGACCGTCATTTTTGAAAATCCGTACCGTTTTGCCTCCGTCTCGGTCATTGTAAGAAGTTCTCCGCGCCGTACTACAAGCCGCGTCTCTTTTATCTTTTTCTTAACCGCCGGACTCAAATCCGCCAATTTAGCGCTGTCAAGATACATAACGGTATCACTGAATATAACTTCATAAACAGCGATCTCTTCGGTCACCATCGCTTCCGCAAGACTCTCAGGATAACCATTTTTCGCCGCAAGCGTTCTGAATTTTGCCCGCAAAGGAGACTGAAATTTCTCCCCCAACATCTTTGGGCCGTCGTTAGTATTTATGAGAGGAGCAACATCGCCGATAGTAGTATTTTCAGACATAACAAGCTGATCTGCGGAAAGAGCGATGAGAGCGCCCGCGCTTATAGCTTTCGATTTCACAAATGCGATTGTAGGCAGTTTGCACGCAGCTATTGTATCTACAATATTAAACGCCGCGTCAACCTGTCCGCCGAATGTGTTAATCTCAAGGATAACAAGCGGATTATCATACTGCGCGGCAAAATCTAAACCACGACTTATAAAAGCCGCCATGCCGTGATCTACCGTACCCTCCACAGGAATTATTACCGCGATACGCTTTTCTTTATCTGAAATTTCAGATGAAGAATCTTTTGCGGTATGATTTTCTCTATCTAATACCTTTGATACAGGTACTTCTGATGATAACAATTTCGGAGAAAACGCGGTTGTATCATCCAAAGCAAACACGGCAACAGCAGAAATCAGTGAAAATAAAAATGTGAATTTTTTAATCATAATATTAAAAATAAAAGATTGTAAGGCTATTTAACAAAAAAATGGGCTTGCCACGAACTCTAATTATAAAGTATACTAAAATAAGATGGGCTTAAAAACAAATTCATTATATTTTCGAGATATCAAACGCGGTACCGCGCTGACGGATGAACAGCTGCGCGAGCTTGTGAAGTGTGTTCAGGCAAAAGACAGGCGCGCCGCGGACAAACTCATTACATCAAGTCTGCGTTTTGTCTCCTCAATCGCGCAGCGCTACAGAGGACGGGGACTCCCCATGCCTGAACTCATAAATGAAGGCAGTATAGGACTTTTAAGAGCCGCGCGGCATTTCGACCTGACCGCAAACGTTAAATTTATCTCTTACGCGGCATGGTGGATCCGCCAAGCCATTCAAAGCGCTTTAAGCGAAAATACAACAACCGTACGCGTACCCCACAATATAGCCGTTCTTGTGAACAAATTCAAACAAGCTCTAGACCGCAACAGCGGAGACTATGAAGCTACTATTGAAATGGAGGAGTTCAACCCGCACGAAAAAGAGATCGCTGAAGCGATGGAGGTAATGCACACCGTCTCACTTGACGCGCCTATAAGCAGCGGCAGCGGAGAGGAAGAGGGTATAAAAACGCTTGGGGATATACTCGGAAACGATGCGGTTCAGGAGGATGAAAGTAACCGCAAAGAGCTCGCTAAAGCGTTTAAAAATGTTTTGCTGCTGATCTCTGAAAGAGACGCGCAGATACTGCAAATGCACTATGGTCTTAACGGGTCTGACCAGCTAACACTTGATGAGATAAGCAAGCGTCTAAACATAACCCGCGAAAAAGTACGATTCCTGAGAGACAGAACCCTGCGCAAATTGATGACAAATCCAATACTCAAAGAGAAACTTGAACGATTTCTATAATATCAAGTAGTAAGTCTGTCCTCAAGCGCGTTACCTACCTTCTGCCACAGCTCGGTAGTGCGTATAGCCTCTCCCTTTCTAAGCGAGAAATTCTCGCGGCAGCGCGCAATCTCTTCATCTATCTGCTCTTTGCTCAAATTGTATTTCAATTCAAAGTAATCGTACAAATCCTGAAGGGATTCCCATTTAAAATTTTTGGTTCGATTTACACGCAGACGCGGTTCCTGTTCCATTTTTTCTCCCGGTGTTATTATAAAAAAACTATGATAGAGTTTCTGTGATTAACGTACGGCAATCAAGAGAATCCGCAGCTTTCTCAGCATGAGCGTAATCTGCCGTAATGCCGTACATGGTTGATCCAGAACCGCTCATTCCCGCCGCAATACAACCCGCTTTAATCAAGGCAGCACGAATCTCTTCTAATTTTGGAAAACGCTTAAATACTGAAATCTCAAAATCATTATGCACACAACGTGCCGCTTCCTCAATACTGCCCTGCTCAAGAACGCTCTTAAGATTATTTGTTACTAAAATACTTTTTCCAACACGGCTGTAGTCAAGAGAGCCATACGCATCTTTTGTACTCACTCCAAAACCAGGAAGCGCGAGTACAAAATAAAATTTTAATTTTGTATCTACAGGTTCCAATATGCCTGTAGCCTCACTGTCAAAAGCGGTTTTTCCGGTAAAGAAAAACGGCACGTCCATTCCAAGCTGCCGTCCAAGAGCGCAAAATTGCTCATGAGTCAAATTGAGTTTCCAAAGTTCATTGAGTACCTTAAGCATTGCGGCGGCGTTTGCCGACCCGCCGGCCATACCTCCCATTACAGGTATCCGTTTTTCAATAACAATCTTAAGCGGTTCGTCAATATCAAATTGCTTTCTGACAAGTTCACACGCCTTAAGGCATATATTGCTGTTGTCAAGAGGAACAAGAGGATTATCGCACTCTATTTGGTCGCAGCGATAGGGTTCAACATGCAGCGTGTCTGCCAGAGTTACCTGATGCTTAATAATACCTAACTCATGATAACCGCAAAATGGCCCGCTTTCAAGACGGCGGACTATATCAAGAGCGAGGGTTAGGCGGGTGGGGGAGGTTTTTGTGATCAACGGTAAATGTCTTTCCGGTCTTAAGATAATACGCAGGGCGGCGTTTGCGGCCGCCCTGCAATTTGATTGTTGTAAGACAGATTAATAAAAATAATAACCGAAAGGGGTAAAATTGATTTGGGGCTGACCATTGGTAAAGTCGAGACCGCCGTTGCCGCCGCAGTTAGCGGCAGCAGGGTTATCAACCATTAAGGTACTGAAAGTGTTGATAATATTTATATCGTGGGTTACTCCCAAAGCAGGCCCACTGCCTGCTGCATTAATTGTCAATCGGCCGCTCCCCAAATTATGTATAGCGCCAATAATATTCGTACCCGTTGCCGCTATAATAATGTGAGGCGATGCGTTGTCTTTATCTATGTGGATGTATCCCCTAAAAAGACCGTGAATAGCAAAATCAATGATACGGGACTGGCCGCCCGCATATATCAGTGTACTGGAATTACCGGCCGCCGGACTTCTGTAAAAACCCTGACCGTCGCCACGAAGCTGTGCGTTGCCTTCCAACACAATAATTATGTTGTCGTTAAGTTCCACATTAAAATTCCATCTAAACAATTCACCATCACGTACAACAATTACAGCATGAGTGCCCCTATATCGCTGTGCCGGCGGTACACTCGCAACAACTGTTCTAAATGTATTGAAATGTGCCGCTATATTGACAACAAATTGGGTATGGTTCGTAATACCATCATTCAGATTATGATTGCCTACAAGATTGGCGACTTCATTTAAGTTAAGGCGGCGTACACCGGCAGGTATCAGATTAATATTGATTTCCGGTTCCTGAACACAGTCAAGATCTACACATGGCCATGCCAGCGGTTGTTTTCCCTCAAGATTCTGGTTAATCATCCAACTCGCTGTAACACCGTCTTTGGCGCAGTAATTATCTCGAATATTCAACTTATTATTGGCTCCAAAACTTCCGTTTACAAACAGAGAACCATTAATTATCCCTCCATTGTTACTCAAGAAGTTTTGTCCTATTGTGACGTCTCCGTTAATATTAATTGTCATATTTGCCAAACCGTTGCCATCTCTAAGGAAAAGAGCGTTATCACTTCCCTGATTAGGTTGAATTTCGAGATTACCCAATCCCCCAAAAACCGCCGCGCTGTCAATATCTCTCCCCGCTGTCCTGCCGCTTCTAACGTCGAATCTTCCGAATAGCGCGTTGTTCACCTCCACCACGTCAACTAACCGGCTGCTGAATGCCTGATTTGTTTGACCTGCGGTGAGGGCTTGTCTCTGCGCAACCGTACCGAACACGAATCTGTTTTCGGTGTTTGGAGTACCATCTATAGCGGCCTCTGCAATCCGCCTCATACGTTGGACTAAAGCCGTATCGCTCCTCAGGCTTGTTTCTGTAGCTATAATCCCGCTTCTCACGGTCGATGACGAGGTCAGCGTTGTTTGGTGCCCTCTGCTTATTTGGGATTGACTTCCCGTATTTTTCACCATAAGTGAGGTAGCAATACCAATAAACATCGTAGCCGCAAGTACGCCTACGATTACAGAACCCTTTTGTTTTTTGCAGGGCTTGGCTGATAATTCATCTGTTTGTTTCATATATGTCATTCCTTTCTATTTAAGGAAATAATCCGTTGTTTGGAACAGGTATAACAATCTGGTGAATTTCACGCAGTGTTCTTTGCGAAGCAGGCAGCGTGGAAATAAATGACGTTTGGGGTGTTCCAACAGACGCTCTGACTAAAGTGTCAGGAGTAGTTTTAGCAGCGGGTGAAAGCCGTTTGTTGTCTTTGAGCGCAATAGTTACTCTGATATATTTCATTCTTGCCTTGTTGGATAAATTTGGTTCGGTGGTACCTGTAAGGTCGTTCCGCCATGTATTCATATCCTGAGAATACTCAAACTTCAAAGCCTCAACATTATGGGCAAGTATTGTTGTCTGATTACCTATTAAAGGGTTAACAGCAACGGGGGCATTGGAAGCAGCAACATTTCTGCGAGTCTGCGAAATAATCTCCCTCACAAGTGTGGAATCTGCCGTGTTTACCCTATATCTTACTTTTTCCGCATAATCCCACGCACCGGCCGCTGTACGTACGCCTCTGATGATTTCAAGTGTATCGTATGCACCAATATTACGCGTATGTCTAAATGACGAAGTATCATGCGGGTTACCGGCACAGACGGAGGGAGTGTTATTGTTATTCTGATTGCATCTGTATACTGCCAAAGAATCTATATGTACACCTGCGGCTGTAAGGCTTCTTATTTTGAATCCGGTATTTTTTATATCGCTGTACATAATGTCAAGAATATCGCGCCCGGATACGCGCAATTCAAGAGATTTCGTGTCACGCGCCATATTTACTGACGACTTATTCATAAGCATAACAACTGGCGCTAAAAGCAGACCGGCTAATGCGATATAAACTATAAGTTCAAGAAGCGTCATTCCGCTTATGCTTCTTTTATCATGGCGCGTTTTATTTGTTGTGTTTGTATTCATGTTATCATTCCTGTTCACTATTCGTTGCCATTTGCCTTCTATCATCTGACAGCCCCTGTCAAGGTCGACCTGTGGGTTTTGTTCCCTTTTCTCCAACTCACTGTAACTGTCGTTGTTTTAATTGATGCGTTGTTTACGACATTACTAAAATCTATAGTAAAAGTTGTATTGCCGAGCCTTTGACTAGTATAACCTGGATTTGGTTTGGCGTTGGCAGCATAAGGAGCTGTTTGTGATAAAAATTGCACTCTTTCCATCGCCTGCATTGCCAGAACATGCGCCTGATCAACCTCGCTTATAACCTTGCGTTGCGCTGTCATTTTTGGAAACACCGCAACAACAGCAATGAGCACAAAAGAGACAAGTACAAGACTTATAATTATCTCAATAATGGCAAATCCGCCCTTGCTTTTTATATTTTGTTCCATGAATCCGTTGTCCTTTTTCTGAAAAATATACGCGGATTGACCTCATTAGCTGCTCTTGCTATGCAAAATACTCTTCCTGTTAACGTGTTGTCGCCGTTTCTTGCTATAGCTACTCTTCCTGTCGCAAACGGGTTAAGTTTATTGGGAGTAATAACTATCTGGCGCAGTGTACCACTAATAGGCCAGTCGGCGCAGGAGCAATTTCCCGTACCGCTTGCTGCTCCGGTTGTAGAGAACTCTCTTATCATCACATTGTTTGGAAGCGTCACTGTGCGTACGATAGTCCCTGCATCGGTACTGCCAACAGGTCTTCGGCGTATAGTGTATGCGTTCTGTCCTGTTCGGGTATATGTCACTAAATATTCCTCACCCTCCGCCATCGCACTCGCCTTTAACGCGAGAAGATCTTTGTGCAAACTATGCGCCGCCCTCTGCAGCTCCCGATACTGCATGTGTGACGCCATATTCCACGCGGCTGCGGATGTGATAATACCAAGAACAACTATTACTATCAGAAGCTCAACTAATGAAAACCCTGCGCAATTATTTTGGGGAGATCGGTTTTTTAAGATGCCAGAAACGGCACACTTGCATCTCATTGCGTACTCCTTGCGAAGGTTCTAAAATAGTCAAATGGATACGGAGACAATACCTCTAATATATTATATCATAAAGCTTTAGCAGGAGCAAGGGTTTTCTTGACGGCATATTATTTGCGCTAACAAATCTCTAAAATACCAACAGGAGACAAAGAGATGAACAAACACGATTTTATGTCAATGATGCACCATATAGTTGACGAATCGCACGCGGCAATTCTTGCTTCTACAGACAAAGACGGGCATCCTCATATTCGTTGGGTGGTACCAGGATTTTTGGGGAACCGCGAGGGAGCGCTTTATACTGTAAGCGTGGCAACATACCCCAAAGTTGATCAGCTGCTTAATAATCCTAACGCCGAAATGATGTTTCAGACTCCTGGATTAAATAAAATTATAAACTTGCGGGGCGTCGTTAACATTCTTGACAACCCGACAATCAGGTCTGAAGTTTTGGAGTCTTTGGGAGAGCGGCTTCACGCGTTTTGGAGAACTACAAAGCCGGAGGGTGATCTTGTCGTTTTAGAATTCGTGTTTAACGAAGCGACTTATTATCTGCCTATAAACAACAACCGTCTCACAATTTTTCTGGGATAGCGGCGGGAGATGACGCAAAACGAACAGTCAAAGCAGCTTCAAAACAGGCTGCTCAAAAAAATGCTTATGATACGGCGGTTTGAGGAAGCGGCGGCACGCATGTACGGCCTGCAAAAGATCGGGGGATTTTGTCATCTTTACATCGGGCAGGAAGCGGCGGCTGTTGGGGTTATAGAAGCGCTTGACTTAAAGCGTGATTATGTGCTTACAGCGTATCGGGATCACGGAACGGCAATAGCGTGCGGTATGGAGAGCAGCCCCTTAATGGCGGAGCTTTACGGTAAAGAGAGCGGATGCTCTAAGGGCAAGGGCGGTTCTATGCACTTTTTTGACAAAAAGCGCCATTTTTTTGGAGGCAACGGGATAGTAGGCGCTCATATTCCTCTTGCGGGCGGAGTTGCGCTGTCTGTTAAGTATCATAAAAGCGGCGGAGTGGTGATCTGCTTTTTTGGCGACGGCGCGATTCATCAGGGGTCTTTTCATGAAACTTTAAATATGGCCGCAATATGGAATTTGCCGGTGCTTTATATATGTGAAAACAATAGATATGGAATGGGAACCGATTTCCGCAGAGTAAGCAGCGTTACAGATTTTAAAGCTGTAGGAAGCGGATACGGAGTAGAAAGCGGAAGCGCAGATGGCATGGATGTCATAGAGGTTTATGATATGGTTTCGGAAATTACAAAAAAAATGCGCGATAAAAGCGCTCCTGCATTTTTAGAATTGAAAACTTACCGCTACAAAGGGCACTCTATGAGCGATCCAGGCCGTTACCGCAGCCGCGAGGAGCTTGATCACTATAAAGAACAGGATCCTGTTACGCTTCTGCGCTATAAAATGGAAAAAAATGGTTTTATTGACGAAGAGCAATTTAAAAAAATGGACGCTGAGGTTAAAAAAGAGGTAGAGACAGCAATAAAATTTGCTGAAGAGAGTAAGGAACCATCTCTTAAGAGCCTGTATGAGGATGTGCTATGTCAACCATAACTTTCAGAGAAGCGCTGCGCCTGGCGATAGATGAAGAGATGGAGCGGGACTCATCCGTCATACTTTTGGGGGAAGAGGTTGCCGAGTATCACGGGGCTTATAAAGTGAGCCAGGGACTTCTTGAAAAATACGGGTCAACGCGGGTGATCGACACACCGATATCTGAAGAGGGATTTACCGGAATTGGCATTGGCGCGGCTATGGCGGGAATGAGGCCGATAGTTGAGTGGATGACTTTTAATTTTTCTCTGCAGGCGCTTGATCAGGTTTACAATAACGCGGCCAAAATGCGCTACATGTCGGGCGGACAATTTAGTGTGCCGGTAGTGTTTCGCGGCCCTAACGGGCCTGCCGAATTTTTGGCGGCTCAGCATTCTCAAGCCCTTCAATCAATTTATTGCCACTGTCCGGGTCTTAAAGTTATGGCTCCCGCTACCCCTTATGACGCCAAAGGGATGCTTAAAACAGCTGTCCGCGATGATAATCCGGTTGTGTTTTTAGAGAGTGAGCTTATGTACGGGTGGAAAGGTGAAGTGCCGCAAAAAGAGTATCTTATTCCATTTGGGTCTGCCGATATAAAACGAAGCGGTACAGACGTGACGGTAATCACATTTTCAAAACCTGTAAAAATGGCTCTTGACGCCGCCGCGGAGCTTGCGCAAATGGGAATAGAAGCGGAAGTCGTTGACCTGCGCAGTCTGCGTCCTCTTGACGAAGAATCAATTTATAATTCGGTAAAAAAAACAAACCGATGCGTTGTAGTAGATGAAGCGTGGCCTTACGCGAGTGTTGGGAGTCATATCGGATTTTTGGTATCAAGCTTATGTTTCGATTATCTTGACGCTCCCGTGCGGCTTGTATCAGGCGAAGACGTCCCAATGCCCTACAACCATAATCTCGAACTCGCGGCGCAGCCATCGATAGCAAAGATAATTGAAGCTGTACGGAGTGTGGTTAATAGATAAAAAAGGATCGTTATAAAAAATGGCTGAAAAAATTTTGATGATCGCGCTTTCGCCTACTATGGAGGCGGGTGTTATTACAAGATGGAATAAAAAGGCTGGCGATAAAATATCAACGGGTGATCTGCTCTGTGAGGTTGAAACAGATAAAGCGTCTATGGATTACGAATCGCAGAGTGACGGTACTATTTTAAAAATTCTGGTTTCTAACGGAGCGCGCGTTAAAGTAGGCGAGCCCATTGCCATTATTGGGGATGAGGGTGAGGATTTTTCCGCTGACAGTAAAGACACTACTCATGTGTCAACTGAAAAAAAAGCATCATCCATACATAACGAAAATTTACCCGGCGGAGTTAAAGCGTCCCCCTTAGCCAGAGAGACCGCGCGAAAGCTCGGTGTGGATTTAAGCTCAATTGAGGGAAGCGGCCCGAGAGGCAGGATTGTGAAAGAGGATGTTGAACAAAACGCAGCAGCAATCAATGCTAAAAAAACAACCGAAACCGGCACTGCGGCATCCATAGTTAAAACATTCACTACCGAAAAATTAAGTGAAAAACGCAAAGTGACGGCACAGCGCATGTCGCAGTCTATGGCCGGTATTCCTCATTATTATTTGTCGGTACCTGTATGTATGGATTCTGTTATCCGCACCCGGAACTCACTTAACAAAAAACACGATAAAAAAATCTCATTAAACGCGTTTTTGATAAAATTTGCCGCAGAAGCGCTCCGGCGCAATCCGCAGATAAACGCTTCATGGCAGGGAGACAGCATAAAACTGTTTTCAAATATTGACATAGGGCTCGCGGTCGCGCTTTCTGACGGACTTATTACACCCGTTGTTAAAAACTGCGAAACAAAAGGTATTTTGCAAATTGATGAAGAGTTAAAAACTCTGATTGAGAAAGCGAAATCAGGCAAATTAGCTCCTGAAGAGTACAACGGCGCGACATTTACTATAAGTAATCTCGGCGCGTGGGGAATCCGCTCATTTACAGCAATAATAAATCCGCCCGCGTCAGCTATACTTGCGGTGGGAGAGATTTTTAAGGAACCCGTTGTTAATGAGGATGACAAGATAACTATAGCATCAAGAATGATATTTACTTTATCAAGTGATCACCGCGTGATTGACGGAGCTATGGCCGCCGAGTTTGCCGCAGACTTGCGCGGTATTATTGAAGATCCGGCACAGGCGCTGTTATGACCACCCCGCCCTGTCGGGCACCCCTCCAAAGGAGGGGAATAAGTGAAACGGTCTCCGAAAATTCCCCTCCACTGGAGGGGTGCCCGACAGGGCGGGGTGGTCATAATCACTCTTTCGTCCAAACACCGGTCAACCTGCCGCCGTGAAGTTTTACATCGTCCCTCAGAAGCAGATAGTTATCTATCGAAAACAGGGGAATCTCTTTGCTGTCACGAATCCTTGCCTGAGCGTCTGTTTCATCTGAAAACCACATTGTAGCTAAATGAAGCTGTTCCGTTACGTTATTGAGTATCGTTCGCGGAACCCAGCCCACCGCGCAGTCATACTCTTTTCGCAGGAGCATCGTTTCGTACTCCAAAGCATTGCCGCCTTTAAGTTCGGTTTGTAACCCATTCTCATTAAGGTCTTTGGACAATTTTTCCGCTATGATTTTTGATACCGGGTCGTCAATACGGTATGCGATTTTTACCGGAGTAAGGAGTTGAATGGCCGCTAAAGCGACGATTGGGGCAGGTTTCTGCGCGTTTTCGTTTGAAACGGTTACGCTGTAAATCTCTTCGCCTTCCGCTTTAACGGCTGTTTGCAGAAGATCCGCGCCGTTTATTTTGCTTTGTATAATACGTCGAATTTGCTGATTTTCAATTACACACGACAAAAAGTAACGGTCTGACGAAAGTTTATGAAGCGTTACCTTATCGCCGAGCTGTGTTCTCGCTGTTTCGAGATCAGACTTCGACCAGATAATCATCGCGCTGTACATTCCAAGCGAAAACGACTGCATTACATCTGAATCAGCGCCAAGATGAATATCCCACTCTTGCAAAAATACAGGTTCTGAGACGGTGTGCTTATTTGGCAGAATTCTTACTTCGTCTTCTTTAATATCGGTAAGATAGTATGGGCCAAGCAGTAAGGAACCTGTAACAAGTTTCGGCGAGTTAAGCCGCCTAAAAATTTGCGGATCCGGTTTTTCTAAACGAATTCTTACGGTCTGCTCATCAAACGCCGCAAATCCCTTTACAAGCGGATCTTTGCCATCTATGTACGACTGCACCCCCTGTACATTACGAAACAGCGCCAACCCCTGCGCGGGATGCGTTTTTAACAGCTGAGACCAGTGTTCTATAAAGTCAAGCGCCGTTGCTCTTTGACCATTTCCCCGAATCGTTCTGTCTGTTAATTTGAGCTCTATGCGTCTGGGAGTGGAATCTGTAACAGCAAACAGCGCTTTTTCGCGGACTCCATCACTAAAGGGGTCTAAACGCACAAGCTGAGATATCGTTTCGTCCAAAAATCCCCGATGAACATACATTTTAAGCTTACCGCCAAAAACAGGTTCCGGTTCTTTAAGCACATCTTCTTCTGTAAACTTATCCTCTGCAGATTCATCTTCAAAAAGTTCCCCAAACGAATCCGCGCCGTCAGTTTGTTCAGCTGTCTCTTCGGGAGATTTTTCTTTTGCGGGCTGATCTTTATCAACCGGTTTTGCTGAAGGCTCATCATGGCGTATACGCGCCATATTGGGCGTACATGAAACGGCAAAAAGAAGACTGATTGATATGACAAAAACTATCTTAAAAAAATTGATCATTTTTTCTATATTTTTAAAAGATGGCGGGACGATTACTATCGTCCCCTACACCGTATGGGCGGATGGCAATCCGCCCGCTGTCGTTACAATTCCAAAAATCAACATTATTACGAAATTCACATCTTATTATTGCGTTATATTACTGGTACTTCGCACTCTTTTTACACATCTCCTGAGCGGCGGCGCATTGCTGAACATAAGCGTTGAGAATAGCTTTAGCGTCCTCTTTCTCGTCGGCGCTCATGGATTCGTATTGACCCTGGAAACTTTCCGCCTCTTTGCAGATCTCTTTCATAAACTGGCAGTGATGGGTATCCGGAGCATTATTGAAATCTACAAGAGTTGTTTTGGAAGCGCAGGCGCCAATCACAAACACAATACAAACCGCAGTTATCAGGGAAACAATTTTCTTAATCATCATATTGACCAGCTTTCATCAATAGACAGTACCATCTTTATAATAAATTATATCATCAATTAAAATATATGTAAACCCACTGATGTCCCGCGTACTAATGGTCATAATAATAAAAGTTAAAAAATTTAATCGATAGACCGTATTGTAAAAATATCTTTAGCGCTTTTAAGCCTGTTGAGGGCTTTAGATTTTATCTGTCTCACCCGTTCGCGCGTGATTTTGAACTTGCGCCCAATCTCATCAAGAGTGTAGGCGGCGTCGTTATCTATACCAAAATATAATTTAATGATCTCCCGCTCTCTATCTGTCAGCGTATCAAGAAGCTGTCTGATCTCTTCATGCGCTGAGATATTTTGAACATTACCATCCGCTTCGCCGCTGACCTGAGTGCTTCCGATAAAATCTATGAGAGAGGAGCCGCTGTTGTCTTTCACAGGAGCGTCCAAAGAGACATAGCTATTGGAGATAGAGATCGTCTCCTGAACAGCCGCCTCAGACATGGAAAGTTCGCGGGCGATCTCTGAGATGTCGGGAGTACGGTTATAGCGCTGTTCAAGCTCTATCTGCGTTTTATTTATCTTATGGATAGCGCCGGCGCGATTGAGCGGCAGACGCATGATTCGAGACTGCTCCGCAAGCGCCTGCAAAATCGCCTGTCTGATCCACCAAACAGCGTACGATATAAAACGGAAGTTTTTCTTCTCATCGAAGCGCCGTGCGGCTTTCACAAGCCCCATATTGCCTTCATTTATCAAATCACTGAGCGATAAGCCCTGATTTTGATAGTTTCTGGCCACGCTAACGACAAAGCGCAAATTCGCTTTGACCAAAATATCAAGTGATTTACGGTCGCCCTCTTTGATCTTGGCGGCAAGTTCCGCTTCACGCTCAGAAGGCAGAGGTTGGAGCTTGCTTATCTCTTTGAGATAGAGCGCAAGACTTCCCTCTTCAGCAATGGGGAGAATCGCTTTGTTCACAACGGATCTCTTTTTGTGATGAAAATCGGGCTTTCCAAAGCTTTTCGGCACAAGGCGCTCTTTCAGCTTTGGGAGAAAGTATAGCGTACAATATAGGTATCCCCCTGAGAAAAAACAACAACTTTTTTATTAACTGCGCTTTTTTTTAGTTTTTCAACAATATTTTCCCTCTCAAAACTAATTTTTTAATCAAATTGGGGACGGAGTTGCGTTTATTGCGTTGATGATTTTAGTGAAATAAAAGCAACTACATACTCGAATAAAAATAAAGTTGGTATTTTTGTTCATCTTTTCAAAGTTTTTCATAATATTGATGTCAATCAACACTTTTAGCTGCTCAACTGTCTCACAGGAACAAGAATCTCTTTTGGGAGTCGATTGCGGCCGTACCGTCATTTCAGATGGGACGCAAACATCCATAAATCCCATTATCCCAAATAAAACTCAAAGCGTACGGGTAATGAGCTTCAATATCCGTTACGGCAACGCACGGGATGGTAAAAACAGTTGGAGATACAGAAGCGGTCAGGTATCATCGGTTTTAAGGGAGCAAAACGCAGATATTATCGGCCTGCAGGAAGCGCTGCGGTTTCAGCTCAATGAAATCGGTTCTTTTATGGATGATTACGCGGAGATAGGCGCAGGCCGCGACGATGGAGACACGCTTGGGGAGTATTCGCCGATTCTTTACAAAAAGAGCCGCTTCACCGCTCTTGAATCGGGAACGCTCTGGTTTTCAGATACGCCCCTTGTTCCCGGATCAAAACACTGGGGCAATAAATATCCGCGTATTTTCACTTTTGTTAAATTGACAGATAAAATAACCGGTAAAAAAATACTCGTTTATAATCTTCATCTTGACCACGCAAACCTATACTCAAGATGGAGAAGCGTCTCTCTTCTTCAAAACCATATAGGCAAAAACAGATGCGCAAAAACTTCCCTTATAATGCTCGGTGATTTTAACAGCGGAGAAAACAGCGCAATTATTAAATATATGACCGGAAAAACCAATTTCCTTAACAGCAAAGAATCACTGTACAAAAATCCCATGCCGCTCAAAGATTCTTTCCGTTCCATTAATCCAAGAGGGTTCGATGGAACGTTTCACATGTTTTGGGGTAAAAAATTCGGCCCAAGGCTCGACTATATTTTTGTATCCGACAACGCGCACATAAAAGAAGCGTCTATAATTCGATCAAATGTTAATGGAAGATATCCTTCAGATCATTTTCCAGTAACTGCGGAAATTTTGTTTTTTCCTGTCCGTAAAGATAGTCTGATAACAAATTTGGTGAGGCCGTTTTTTAATGTTACCGTTTTATAACTATCGTCTCGCTCTCGCTTACATTTTTTCTTCTATCCTGTATGACCAATTTAGCGCGAATGGCCTGATCTTTTACAGAATCTCCTTTGTAATCAAGCCCGTTCCACTCAATAGTCTGCGGAACAACATTTCCTCCCGAAAATGTTCTTACTGTTTTACCGCTGCCATTTTCCAAATTCAGAATCCACGACTCTATCTTCCTTGAACCGCATTCAAGATGGAAAAACAGCTGACCATTGTCACTCTCGGTAAATTTTAGATTTGAGGAAAGAGTTTCGTTATAATCTGTTTTATCTGAGTTATACAAAACAGCAAGATAATTACTGTTTTTATCTACCCCGATTAAAGCGCCGGCTAAAGTTGGTTTTTTAAATAAACTTACGCCTACATTCATGAAAAATTTATTATTTATCTTTTTTCCGGAATTGCGTATAATATCAAATCCTGTAGCTGCGTTCATTGAGTAGTCAAATTTATTGTTCAAGATAAACTGAGGAATATAAAAATTGAACGAAGCGCCGGTTTCCGTACGTTTTGCTTTATACTCACTGTCAATATATCCGGTCATACGGGTGTTTAGAAGAAGATATGGGTTTAAAGCTCCTCCAAGACCAAATGTTAATCCGCGCCTGTTTTCTCCGTTTCTCTCGTCAACTAATATATTATGAAAAACAACCGATACTATCCCATATTCCATCATCTCTCTCGCAAACGCAAAATTTACGCATAAACCAAATTTTTTATCTTCATCATCATCGTCATAAATTTTACCATAATTAACAATATCGAAAGACGTTCCAAATTTAAAGTAATTTATGTCTGCGCCAAATCCTGTACTTATTTGATAACTGTCATCGCTATGATAGAGCATACCAACAGAAAAAGCGCTTCCGGCGTCAACAAATCTTGCTGCTGGAATGGTAAGAGCAATTCTCACGTCATGATTATTTTTATCGGCGTATCTTGTGTCGGCTCCAAAAGATACGCCTGAATTATCGTATATAAGCGAAGGATTATAAAAAACCGCGAACGGCAGACCTACATGATTGTACTGTAAATCAAGTTGTCTGGCAAATGGTGAGATGTAACAGAACAAAATAATGAGCAGGGAAAAATAACAGCTTTCGCGCGCTGATTTATTTACCCCGCTCAAATTATTCAACATAATCAAACTTCATCCATTATTCTAAGAGGCATTATAAGAAACAAATCATCGCTTTTCTTCTCTTTTTCATCTGCGTAAACCGGAAAAACAAGACACGCGCTGATCTGAGTATTCATCTCAAGACGAACTTTTGGTGTTTTTACTATGTCAAGAATATCGGTAAAATACATACCGTTAAAACCAACTATATGCTCATCGCCGTCGTAATCGATAGTTACAGCTTCTCTCGCCTCCCCGCCAATATCTCTGTTCATTACAATTGCTTCCATAACGCCGGGCTTAAAAATAAGTCTCACTAAATGATTTTTATTGCTTGACAATATAGATACACGTCTAATAGCTTCAAGCAAGCTGACTCTATCTGCTTCTATTATTTTTGGATTGTTTCTTGGAATTACCTTTGTATAATCAGGATACTGCCCCTCAACAAGCCGCGAAACCATACTAAAAGAGTTAGTATTAAATGAAATATATTTTTCACCGATAGTCACTCTTACAACTTCATCATTTTTTGAATCTGTGATTCTTACCAAAGTAGAAACACTCTTTTGCGAAATAATTTTACTTATACTCTCTGTCACGGGAAACGGAGTATTTATAAAAGAACTTCCGAGTCTGTGACCATCCGTAGCCACCATCCCGGTTTTATCGGAAGCTACTTCCCACAAAATCCCGCAAAGCGCCGCGCGTGACTCATCTCTTGAAACAGCAAAAGAACTCTTGCGAACAAGTTCATGAAATGTTGAACTGTGAATATCAAACTCTGCACCGCTGCCGGTTTCGGGAACTCCGGGAAAATCATTAATATCAGCGCCCGCTATTTTACAGCTAAAGCCTTTTTCTGATTCAAGAAGAAGAACAGTTCCGTCAAGATCAAGAGTTACGCCTCCTTCGGGAAGCTCTCTAACTATTTCAAAAATCTTTTTCGCGTTTACCGTAACGTCAAGCGGAGACGCGCCCTGCGCTTTTACAGTTACTCTTAATGAATGATCGGCATCGGTAGCCGCAACTTCAAACTCGCCGCTATTATACGAAAGTTTAAAATTAGACAAAATAGTTAGAGAACTTTTTGACGGAATAACCGGAAACGCTTTTTGCATTGCTTCAAGCAAATCTTTTTTCTGAATAGATACGGCCATAATAGATCACCTCGAAATGTTTAATATTAAAATTATCAATCTGTTTTTTTCAACCTTATCCACTTACTTCTTTTTTATTACTTATATATTTGTTTATATAATATTCATAATAGTAATGTTGATATCTGTTAATAATTTTGTTACTCATTGATTTTAATAAAAAAACTATGTTAATAATTTATATTGATACACATGTTATCAACTTGTATAAAATGTTGATAACAATTAAAAATAAATAATAAATATGTTATTCACATAATATATGTTGATAATTTATTTGTTATTATATCCATTAAATATAGAACGGGCGGATTACCATCGTCCCATTCTTTTTCATTTAAGAGACGAAACAATATAATCAATATCCTTTGCTACACTTTTATCTGTTTTTATTAATTCCTCTATCTGCTGTATTGCGTGAATAACTGTACTGTGATCTCTGCCGCCAAAATTTAGACCTATTGTTTTAAGAGAGCTGTTTGTGGCGGTTTTTGAAATATACATTGCGACCTGCCGGCAAAAAGCTACCTCTTTTCTTCTATTTTTTTCACGAATGTTATTTACAGGAATTTTATAAAATTTAGCTGTTTTTTCCATAATTTCATCAATAGAAATTTTTGATTTTTCTGTTTTTTCATTGTTTTTTAAAAGATCTTTCACTAAATCTAATGTTATATCTTTTTGGACGATGGAAGCAAAAGCAAGAAGACGTATTACAACACCTTCAAGTTCTCTTATATTTGAAGAGATATTTTCCGCTATATAGTAAAGAATTTCAGGCGGAAGATTCATATTTTCATTTTCAGCAAACTTCTTTTTTAAGATTGCAATACGGGTTTCTTGATTTGGGGGCTGAATATCAACAGATAATCCCCATTGAAAACGCGAAATAAGACGATCTTGCAAACCTTTAATAGAAGCGGGCGGCAAATCAGATGTTAAAACAATCTGTTTTCTGCTTTGGTGAAGCGTATTAAAAATATGAAAAAATTCCTCTTGAGTACTCTCTTTACCCGAAAAAAACTGAATATCATCCATTAAAAGCACATCGCTTGATCTGAATACCGATGTAAATTTTTGAGTGCTGTTATTTTTTATAGCGTCTATAAAACCTATATAAAATTCTTCCGATGTAATATAAGTAACGTTCTTTTGCGGATTAGAACTGAGAATAAAATTTCCTATAGATTGAAGCAGATGAGTTTTTCCAAGTCCTACCCCGCCGTAAATAAGCAAAGGATTAAACTTAGTAGCTCCAGGCGACTGCGCTACAGCTTTTGCCGCGCTCGTAGCAAATTCATTGTTAGACCCAACAACAAAATTATTAAGGGTAAAGCTTTTATTTAGTTTTGGGTAGATATCCATAGTAGTGATGTGAATAATGTGTTGATAAGTGATTTTCTAAATTTAAGATTAGGCAGAGACAAGGCATGCCTTGTCTGTACATAAAGATTATTAAAGAAATATAAATAAAATCATCATCAGATAAAAGATATTAAATCGAAGACGTGGATACATAGACAGCATAAATTCATATATGTCAATAAAGCAAAAAAAGCAACTCCGTCCCCAATTTAATTTGAATGATAATCGTAATCAAAACAGTTGACTCTGCCTCTGGAAAGATATATATTTCGTCTTTCTATAATAATGATATTTAAGGGGTAAGAGATGAAAAGAACATTTCAGCCGTCCAACAGAAAAAAAGCCAACAAGCATGGATTTCGTGCGAGAATGGCTGACGCTAACGGCCGCAAGGTTCTCAGCTCAAGAAGAGCTAAGGGCAGAAAACGGCTTACAGTTTCAGATTCAATGTAATATCAATATGAAAAGACAAGGCATGTCCTGTCTGTACATAGA
>Ga0123356_10000396_pt1 | contig 49792 bp, 40 predicted proteins | sample TergutEmb28metaG_2_FD_92546 | JGI IMG/M metagenome (GOLD analysis project Ga0123356, IMG submission 92546) | Embiratermes neotenicus P3 segment gut microbial communities from Petit-Saut dam, French Guiana - Emb289 P3 | ecosystem: Host-associated > Arthropoda: Insects > Digestive system > Gut ...
AAATTGATAGAAGCAATGATTTGCTGTAGGGTATGATTCAAAAATTTTGTTTAAAACATTTCTTAACTTTTTTCTTTGGTTTTTAATCCGTTTTATACTGACTTTTAACACAGTCTAGGGGGGATTGTATCAAAAGTTCTGTAGAAACGGAGAAAAATCTATTTTTGGTGTAAGCTGCTGTTTTGTTTGCTCTTTTCTGCATTGTTTGATATTACAATATTTTGTATATTTTGTAAATAGACAGAATGTATTTATGTTGGTAAACGTGGAGGGCGTACCTTCATTCCTTCACTTTAAAACTCAATCTTTGTATCGGCGAAGGTCCGTATTTTAAGACAGCTTCGCGGTGTGCCTGAGTAGGGTAACCTTTGTGTTTTTCGTAGCCGTACAACGGATAAAGTTTTGCCATTTCGTTCATATAAATATCCCGTTCAGTTTTTGCGAGAATGGAAGCTGCCATTACCTCCGGGATTTTTGCATCTGCTTTTACCATAGCTTTGCATGGGATATTTATTTTTGGAACATGAAGCCCGTCTACAATCGCGGTTATTTCTGCGCCTAACGGAAGCTTTCGTTTTTCTGAGGCATTTTTCATCATTTCATCGAATGCTCTTTTCATTGCTAAAAGGCTCGCTTGCAGAATATTGATGCTGTCAATTTCTGTGTGCGATGCCCAGCCAATTCCCCATGTTAGAGCTTCTGCAAGGATTATCCGCTGAATCTCATCGCGGCTGGAAGATGATAACTTTTTTGAATCATTAAGAATAAATCTTTTAAATTTATTGTCCAATATCACCGTTGCAGCGCAGACAGGTCCTGCTAAAGGTCCTCTTCCTGCTTCATCAATTCCGCAGATTAGTGTTATTTCTTTTGTTTGTTTTATATGGTCTCTATTTAGGGTTATCATTTTTTTCCAATCACATGTAATGCTTCTTTCAAAGCAGGATCACGGTTATAGTAATTTTCCTCCAGTTCTTTTTCTGTTAATCCCACAAGTTCATGGCTCATATAATGTATCCAGGAGCTTTCATCATCAATGTTTGTTTCGTATTTTCTGCACCAGTAATCCGGTTGATAAAGAAGCTGTTCTTTTTTATCCTTAAAAAACTTGTAGTCATGCACTGCAATTTTAAAATCTTTACGCGGAATACCCTTGTCTGTAATTACCTGAGCCAGATGATTAATAGTTCTGCCTGTATCAAAAATATCATCTACAAGAAGCACTTTGTCTCCTACGCGGAGATAATCAGGAGAATATGTCCAGCCGTCGACAATTACTTTATCCGCTTTTGCTATATCTGTGTAAGAGCGGGCAACTACAGCTGCATAATAAACAGGACGCGCTCCTGTGTGAACAATTTTAAAATATTCGCTTATTATGTTTCCAAGATATGCGCCTCCGCGCAGAGAAACATAGATTACATCAGGAATAAATCCTTCCGAGAAAATTCTGTGTGCAAGTTTAATGGCGTTATCGCGCACAATATCAAACTGCAGAAATTCTTTTTTCACTGTGATCTCCTTGTTGTTCCAAATGTTCTAGGAAGCCTGAAAAACCCGAAAAAGCTTCCGCATAAACCGCCGATTATATGCGCAAAGTGAGATATGTTATCAGGCCCTGATGTATTAAAAAACTGAACACCCATATATAAAATTAAAACCAGAATAAAAGTAAGCGGAATTTCCCCATGCGAAAAGTTTGTAAATGAAGATAATAAAATCATCATAAATACTACGCCGGAAGCTCCCAAAAGATAACTGTTAAATAAAAGCGCATTTAATATACCTGTTACAAGAGCTGTAATAACAATCATTATTAATAGGGTTTTAGAACCATAACTTTCTTCCAGCATTGGACCAATAAGAAGAATAAGCGTAAAATTACTTATTAAATGCGTCCAGTCTGCATGACCCATCGCATGCGTAATAATTGTAATCCAGTGATTAATAAAACCAACGCGGAAATTGTTTCTTCCCGGAACCATAAACCAGTTAGCTATAAGATCAGGAAAAAATGTTCTTGTAATAAATAAAATTAAAGCGCATAAAAGAGTAAAAGTTAAAACCGTTGGTGCATTATATTTAATTCTCATATATCTAAAATTATTTCCACAGGACAATGATCCGAGCCGTGTATTTCCGACCTTATAACGGACGATTTTACTTTTGGCAGAAAATCCCTGTCCACACAGTGATAATTAATCCTCCATCCGATATTTTTTGCGCGTGCCTGACCCATGTAAGACCACCATGTATAATGGTTTGGTTCTTCAGGATGAAAATGGCGGAATGTATCGATATAACCCGATGCCAAAAACGAGTCCATCCATGCGCGTTCTTCCGGCAGGTATCCTGCGCTGTTTTCATTCTGCTTTGGTCTTGCAATATCGATAGGTCTATGCGCGACATTATAATCGCCGCAAAGCAGCAGCCTTTTTCCTTTTTTAACGATAGAATTACACAGTTTTAACATTGCATCGTTAAATGCAAGTTTATATGGGAGGCGTTTTCTTTCATCTTGTGAGTTCGGAAAATATGCCGCTATAATAGTGAACTCTTTAAAATCCAAAACCAGTACGCGGCCTTCATCGTCAAATTCCGGCTTATTCATAAAGTATACATTTTCAGGCTGAATTTTTGTATAAATTGCAACGCCGGAATAACCTTTCTTTTTTGCGCTTGCCCAGAATGAAGAATATGCAGTTCCTGGAGGATTTATAAACATGGGAGAAAGCTGTCCTGGCTCGGCTTTGGTTTCATTAAGGCATAAAATATCCGGGTTTTCTTTTTTTAACCATTCAAAGAATCCGTGTTTTTCTGCGGCGCGTATGCCGTTTACATTCCAGGAAATTATTTTCATGGATAAAATTATACAGTATTTTTTAACAAGCGTCCATGAACATTAAAGGACACTAACCTGGGATTTCTGCGGTTTTTGCAGAATTTATATAACTTTTTTTTCTATCCATTTGTTGCTCAGCCAGCGTTTAGTAAAAAATATTCCCCTAAAAAGAAAGTCTGCGCCCATGGCTAAATATACAGCAATAGGCCCCAGTCCAAAAGTAAATGCCATTACGAATGCAAGGCATACCCGGATAAGCCACATTGTACAGGCTGCAACAATCATAACATAACGCGCATCTCCTGCAGCTTTTAAGGTATTAGGAAGTACAAATGAAGAACACCAGAACAAGGTTGATGTTATGCAATGAACTCTTAAAAACGAAACACAGTAATCGTAAGCTTCTGCATCCAGGTTAAAAATGCTTATAATTTGATGTTTAAAAATAAAGATATTAATATTTATAAATAAATATGTAAGATAAGAAAGAATCATTATTTTTTTTGTATATTTTTTTACAGCGGAATAATCTCCTGCGCCTATACATTGTCCTGCTACAATTAAAAGACCCATGCCGAAGCCGCTGCCAGGCATAAATGCAATTGAATTAATTGTGGCTCCAACTGCATTGGCTGCAATGGCTGCTGTGCCGAATGCAGTAAAAATTCGTGTAATCAGTATTTTGCCGATCTGAAACATTGATGTTTCCAGGCCGCTTGGAATGCCAATATTTAAAATGCGCTTTATCATATCGCCTTCCAGCTTTACTCTGGATATACCGCATAAATTAATTATTCTTGTTTTATCTTTCATTAACAGATAAATTAATAAAATAGCGGCGATAATTCTTCCTATCAGCGTGGAAATACCTGCGCCTGCAACGCCTAATTTAAGCGCATAAATAAAAAGCGCATTTCCGCCTATATTAAAAATATTTAATAATATGACTGTTCGCATGGGAACTTTGGAATTGCCCATGCTTCTGAACATTGCGGCAGCGGCAGTGTACAGCGCAAGAAACGGATAAGAAAGCGCAATAAATAAAAAATAAATATCTGCAGCCTGCATAACATCATCGCTTATATTTCCAAAAATCGATCTTAGTATTATACGTTTAGCAAATAATGTTATAAACATCAGCGCTAAAGAAATGATTAGGCTGATATAAACAAGCTGTCTTGCAGAACGGCAGGCATTTTTTCCGTTTCTGCGGCCAAGATACTGGCTGGCAACTACAGAACCGCCTGTCGCTATTGCGTTAAAAGAAGTTATAATAAGAAAATTGATTGTTTCCACAAGAGAAATACCGGACATGGCATATTGTCCAACGGAGCTTACCATTACCATATCTACAATGCCAATCATAACAACAAGAAGCTGTTCAACAATTAAAGGCCAAAACAGGGTAAAAAGACGCTTATTATTCCAGTCAACCGGGGTAAAGGTTAAAGGCGTATCTAACGGTGAACTTGGTATTGCCGGTTTTACATCTGCAATAGGCCTTTTGTCCAATTGATTCTCCTGATTTACAATTACACAATTTATGATATAATTACAAGTATGGCAAACATGTTCGATTATTTATCCTGGAGAGGGGATATTGATTTTTCCGCATCGCCTTTTAATCCTGTAGATAATATTATTTTTTCTCAGCTTGCATATCTTACACTGGACGGCATTGTTCCCGGGCCTGAACAAAAAAACGGAATTAGCATTGAACTTGCAGTAAGAGTATTAAATGAAAAACTAAAACAGCCTGGTTTTAAATTAACATCTACATTTAAGGAAGATCCCGATTTAATAAGAGCTTTGGGAGCGTCCAAACGGTTTGGCAGCTGCCAGTTATTTGGTTATGTAAATTACTTTGATGTTTTGTGCGAGATTCAGTTTTCTGCCCTTAGTATTTATACAGACATAGGTTTTTTTATTGTATTCCGCGGAACAGATTCTTCCCTTGTTGGATGGAAAGAAGATTTTAATATGTGCTTTAAAGAAGTTATTCCTTCTCAGCTGGAAGCTGTAAAGTATCTGGAAAAAATGGCTTCAACGATAAATGGACCATTGCGTATCAGCGGTCATTCAAAAGGCGGCAATCTTGCAATTTATGCTGCCTCTCAATGCAGGAAAAATATTCAAAAACGCATAACTCATGTTTATTGCAATGATGCGCCGGGGTTTCATGAAAAGGTTATTTCCAGTGATGGTTTTAAAAAAATAAAAGATCGTATTCATACTTTTGTGCCGCAAGCATCCATTATTGGAATGTTTCTTGAGCATGGGAATGATTATAACATAGTGCAAAGCAGTGAAAGCGGTTTAATGCAGCATTGCCTTTATTCATGGGAAGTTACCCATAATGATTTGGTTCGCGCAGATAAAACTACAGCGAGCAGTTCTTTTATTAACAAAACAATACGCGAATGGATTAACAAGCATGACAATGTTCAGCGTGAACAATTTATAGAAGCTTTATATCATATATTCAACGCGGCAGATGTAAAATCTGTAGCCGAATTTGAAAACTCCTGGCTTTCATCAACAGGCCGTGTATTAAAATCCCTGAGTAATGTGGATGAAATACAAAAAAAATATATAAAAAAAACCGTTATTGAACTATTCCGTGCTGCGGGAAAAAATATTGAAACGTTGATGAAACAATAGGGTTTTACATTAACGGAGCAAATACACGCAGTACATCCGGAACAATCCGCTGAAAAGCATTACGGGCGCAGTCTTTTAATGTTATTTCCTGCGAAGCGGGAAGTGTGCGCAAAAAGTCTTCTTTAATTGCGGAGATTGTTTCGCTTGCATAAATTAAAACACCGCATTCAAAATGGAGATACAAACTGCGAAAATCCAGATTAGTTGTTCCAACAGTAGCAATTTTATCATCCGAAACAAATGTCTTGCCGTGGTTAAATCCGGATGTGTATTCATATACTTTTACACCGGCCTGAATAAGCCTTCTGTAATAAGAGCGTGAAGTAATTGCTACTATCCATTTATCCCAGCGGTGCGGGGTAATAATCCGTACATCAATTCCGCTCTTTGCAGCAAGAGTTAATGCAGATAAAAGATTATTGTCTACAATAAGGTAAGGCGTATTAATATAAACATAATTTTTTGCCTGATTAATTATTTTTAAATATACATGTTCGCCGACATTTTCTTTGTCTATCGGGCTGTCTGCGTACGGCTGTACATAACCCCATGAACTGTTATCCGGAATGTTGTCCTGAGCAGGATAAAAAGAAGAATAAATATCTTTTTTTTTGGTGCCTAAGTTCCACATTTGCAGGAAGATTAATGTTAAAGACCATGCACCGTTTCCTTCTATCATGATAGCTGCATCTTTCCAGTGTCCGAAACGTTCTATGGCATTTATATATTCATCGCCAATGTTAAGACCGCCGGTAAATGCAACTTTGCCGTCTATGGAAATTATTTTTCTGTGATCGCGGTTATTCTGCAATGATGAAACAATAGGCCTGAACCTGTTAAAAACATAACTTTTAATCCCTTTTTGCCTTAATGTTTTCTGAAAATCGGCAGGCAGTGTAAAGAAGCAGCCTAAATCGTCATACATAATTCTAACATCAATGCCTGCAGCGGCTTTTCTTTCAAGAATTGTCAAAATAGAACTGAGCATTAATCCTTCTTTAATAATGAAAAATTCAAAAAAGATGTACTTTTCCGCTTTTTCCAGTTCTTCAAGCACCCTGTAAAAAAACGATTCGCCGGAAGGAAAATATTCCTGCCTTGTTTTGCTGTAAACCGGAAAACCTGCATATTCCTGTAAATAATGAGCCTGTCTTTTAAAATCCGGATAAATGTTTATTAATTCATCAAGTTTATTTCCCGGCAGATAAAAAGCATCGCGGCTGTCATGAATATTGCCAAAAAGCGCTCTTCTTAGTTTTTTGGGATTTGACCAAATGTTCAGCATAATATAGAGAATTCCGCCGAAAAGCGGGAATAACAAAATCAAAAAAATCCATGTAATTTTAAAACCCGATTTTTCCTGTTTATTTACTATAAAAATACTGACAATAACGCTAAGAATGGTAAGAACCCAGTAAGAATATTTCAGGTAAATGCCGGTTCCTGCAATTAGAAAAATAAAAAGGCCAATCTGTGCCAATAGGGATAATGTGACCATTATCCTTCTTCTGAAAATGAATTTAAATTTATTCTTCCATTTTAACCGCATCTGCAGTTAAATATACTAAATACTTATGAATTTCACAAGGAAAATTGATTAAATTAAACAGGCCACGCCCCAGCGCCTTTCCTGATAACTTTTACTTCGTCTGAGCACATGTCCAGGATAGTGGAAAAAATACGTTCCCGCTCCTCGCCGCCGTCAAGTATCAGATCCAAGCCGTCTATTTCATCAAGTTCCCATCCGCTTTCAAAAAGTTCTTCCTCAGGAATGGGCGGAAGTTCAGAATTTTCATCAGTTTCGCTGTCAGGATACAAATCATCGCTGCCGGTATGCAGATGAATCATGCTTTTTTTTGCCGTTATGGAATAAAGCGGATGATTCAGAGTTTCTATTAAGCGGATGGGAACGGGGTAATCAGGAATGCGCACCCCTAATTCACGCCTGCGTATATCCAGCTTTTTTAATGTTCCAGACAGTGTTCTAAGGATAAAAACATACGGTCCAGGCGAAAGTGAGTTTATTATTCTAAAACGGGTATTATCTACGCTGCAGATCTCTCCGAATTGGGAAATACTTGAACAGAGCAGGGTAAAGTATCTTTCGTCTCTTTCTCCTGATAATTTTCTTAGCTTTTTTACAGCAGCTTGCGACTTATAAGAACAAACAATGCTCCAGCTTGTATCAGTAGGCAGGGCAACCAATGCTCCGCTTTCCAGCATTCGCGCCGCCCGGTTTAGTATTCTATCATCAATATTGGAGGGAACTATATATTCGATCATGCCTTAAGGAACCCACATTAATTTATCGGGTGCAGATTCTTTTAAAAATATGTTTTCGTACCGTCCTGAATGTTTTATGTTTGTTTTTTCTGGGAAATAATTTTGCATATAAAACCAGACAACGTCAGACATTGTATTTGATGAATCTGTCGGGGCATACCGGTACCAGATTTCTTTTTCTTCAAGAATAGCCCTGGCTTTTTCATCAGTTTTACACAGTTCGGGATCTGTTATCCGCCGGATTTCACTTCTAAGACCGCCGTAATTTGTCTGCCCTACAACAAACAATCTTAATCGTTTGTTCTCATCCATCCAGTAGATTTCAAAAATTCCTGCAAGCGAAGGAACTTTGGATATAATATCATATCGATTTGCTTTGGAAAGAGGAGACCACTGGACAGAATAATAAATGTTTCCCTGTTTTTCTGCCGCTGTAATTCCGTACTTCATGGTTCATTCTAGCATATAAGGATTACATTTTCTATACATAATATACTAATCGCTGTATAAAAAATAATACAGTTATAATAAAAATATCAAAAATCAATATATTTAATTATCATCTAATTCGTTATATTATAATGAGTTATGGTATTAATACTGATTTTATGCTGACTTGGCACGCAATTTGCTATGTATTTCTTGCTGTTTTAATTAAATGGCGGGAGGCTTTTATGCAAAAGAAAAATTCTGTGTTAAACGAGAATCTGCTTGAAACATATTTTAAGCAAATTAAAGCTTTTCCTCTTTTATCATTTGATGAAGAACTAACCTTGTCAAAACAGATTCAGGAAGGAAACCAGGAATCGCTGCAAAAGCTTATTAACTCAAATTTAAGGCTGGTTGTTAAAATAGCCGGGTTATATATAAGCAGCAATATCCCCATTTTGGATTTGATTCAGGAAGGTAATATCGGATTGATTTATGCAGCAAAAAAATACGATTACCGTAAAAATGTCCGGTTTTGCACTTATGCAAGCTGGTGGATAAGGCAGTTTATCAGCCGTTACAGAATCAATGGAAAACGGTTAATTCGTTTACCTCTTAGAAAAGCGGCTTCCTCTATAAACCAAATCGTCGAAGATGACAGTATAGTAAATCTTTACGAAGACTATACATACAGTCCTGAAAGAGATTTTATGAAACAGGCAGCAAATGACGATGCAATGCGCATTTTAAGTAAATTAAAGGAAAGAGAAAGGCGTATTTTAAGTTACAGGTATCAATTAAACGGCTGTCAGTATTATTCACTAAGGGAAATAGGCGCAGAACTTGATCTTTCGCCTGAAACTGTCCGTCAGATTGAACGAAGAGCGCTGAAAAAAATCCGCAGCCAGGAAAGCAGCCTGCGTGAATCCCTTTTTACGGCAGCTATGTAATAGAACAGTCCTGTAACTCTATTATACATTCAGATAGTTAGTTATAATGATTGTATGATCAATGAAGGTTCTCTGGTTGTTTACAAAAACAAACCGGCTATTGTAAGGGAACATGCAAACGGAAAGTATACGATTTCTCTTCAGGACGGCGAACAGGTAAAAGTCCGCGATAAGGATATTGAAGTGCTTCATCCTGGAGAAGTAAAGGATTTTAGCTGGATAACAAATAGTTATATTAAAAATTCTGCCGTCTGCGAAGTTTGGGAATTATTATCCGATGAAGGCGTTTCCATAACGCTTAAGGATTTAGCGGCGATTATTTTTAATGAGTATTCGCCTTCTTCGGCTTATGCTGTGTATAACCTATTGCAGGATGGACTTTATTTTTCCGGTACACTTGATGTTATTATTCCAAAGAATAAAGAAGAAGTATCAGCCGAAGAGGCAAAGAGAAATGCATTGCAGCGCGAGAGCAGCGAGCGCAAAGAGTTCCTGCAGCGGTTAAAAACCTGTATTAAAAAAAATCAGGCATCTGCCGCAGAAGAAAACTTTTTGCCTGCGGATGATTCGCGTTTTATTCAGGACATTGAAGCGCTTGCTTACGGAAAAACTGCAAAAAGCCGTACTTTAAAGGAATTGGATATTACCGAAACTCCGGAGGAAGCTCATTTTATATTGTTAAAAACCGGTTTTTGGACAAGCGCTGTTAATCCCCACCCAAGCCGTTTTGGGCTGTCGCTTGCAGGCGCAAGTATAAGTTTAAATCCGCCGTTATTGGATGAAGAGCGCCGGGATCTTTGCCATTTAGAAGCATTCGCCATTGACAATTCCTGGAGCAATGATCCGGACGATGCAATTTCAATAGAAGTTATTGATACAGAAAAAACCTGTTTGTATGTTCATATTGCCGATCCTGCTTCTTCTATCGCTTTTGACAGTCCTGCAGAAAAAGAAGCCCGTGACAGGGGAGCGACTCTTTATCTTCCGGAAGGCACTGCCTGTATGTTAGCTGACAATTCAATTTCCCTGTTTGCGCTTGGACTTTCGGATAAATCTTTAGCATTAACTTTTAAAATTATAATAGACAATAAAGGCGAAGTTATTGACACAGATATATTTCCTTCCTTTGTAAAAGTTACACGTTTAACTTACGCACAGGCCGATAAGGAAATTGATGCAAAATTGCGTTCCTTTTTTGATTTATCTCAAAAAATATTTAAACGGCGCACTTCCTGCGGAGCAGTAAATATTGAGCTTCCTGATGTTTATATAACCTGTAAAAACGGAATTGTGCAGATAGAGCCGGATATTCCTTCGCGTTCTGCTTCCATAGTTAGAGAGTTCATGCTTGCCGCGGGCGAAGGCGCAGGAACCTGGGCTGCTTCCAGGGGGCTTGCTTTTCCTTATATTAGCCAGGAAGCAGAGTTTCCGCAGGATCATTCAAAAGTGATTATAACTGGAATTGCAGGTGCAATGCAGCTTCGGCGATGCATGAGACCGCGGGTGCTTTCTGTAAAGCCAGGCCGGCATCAGGGGCTTGGTCTTGATACATACACACAGGTTACAAGTCCGCTGCGCCGTTATACCGATTTATTGGCGCACATTCAAATACGCACATTTCTGCGCGGAGACAAGCCGCTTTCTGCAGATGAAATTTCGGCGCGGCTGGGTTATAGCGAAGCTGCAGCATCAGCGACTGTTTATGCAGAAAGAGCATCTAACAATCACTGGATTATGGTTTATCTTTCTGATAAAAAAGATTCAGTTTGGGATGCTGTTGCCATCGAAAATAAAGGAAACCGCTGGTCAGTAATGATACCGCTATTGGCTATGGAAACGCAGGCTGCTCTGAATAAAAATGTTACACCTAACGAAGAAATAAAATTAATTTTAAAATCTGTGAACATAGCAAAAGGCGAAGCTGTCTTTGTTCAGGGTTAGTTATTAAAACATCTAATTAAATGCCCTGGGTTTATCTCTTTTAATTCGGGGTGTTCGTTATAACAGCGGTCAGTAACCTTTGGGCACCTCGCCGCAAACGAACAACCGCTCTCTGAAGCTTTTCTTTCATCTTTCTCTGCGACCTCTGCGCCTCCGCGTCTCTGCGAGAGGTCTTCTCTTAAAGTCTCTTCCCCAACCCCAGCCGCCGATGAAAACAATAACTGTGTATACGGATGACGCGCTTCTTTATACAGGTTTGCTGCAGGAGCTTCTTCCATTAATTCACCTTTGTACATAACACCGATTCTATCACAAAAATAACAAGCAACTTTTAAATCATGAGCAATAAATAAAAAAGACATATCGCGTTTTTCGCGGATGTCCAGCAATAAATTTAAAATTTGCCCCTGTATTGAAACATCAAGAGCGGAAACAACCTCGTCGCAGATGAGAATTTCCGGCTCCATTAAAAGCGCACGGGCAATAGAGATTCTCTGGCGCTGCCCGCCAGAAAACTCTGAAGGTCTTTTTTCCATGTCCGAAACCTGAAGTCCAACTTCTTCTAAAATTCTTTGGGCTTTTATTTTTAATTGGTTCTCATTTATTCCCCTGCGCTTCAAAGGCCTGCGGCAGCCGGAAACTAAAACTTCGTATATATTCATTCTTGGATTAAGCGATCTTGCCGGATCCTGAAACACATAGCGGACTTTCTCGCGGTACTGCCGTAAGGCTTCTTTTTTTAAAGATGATATATCAATGGATTCGTTATTGTGTCTGTATAAAATATTTCCTGAATCCGCTTCATACATGCGAACCAATAAACGCGCAGTAGTTGTCTTTCCGCATCCAGACTCGCCCACAAGACCATAGGATTCGTTTTTATTAATGGAAAAAGAAAGATCGTTTACAGCGTTTACGCTCCGCCCAAAGCGGGCAAAAAATCCCGCCTCTAAATTAAAGCGTTTATATAGATGAGAAACAGTCAAAACAGACATGGATGTATTATATTGATTTAATTCATTTGTTTCTATATACTGTTTCTATGCTTGAAAAATTCTTCAAGGCTTTATTCGGCTCTCAGCAGGAGCGCGATGTTAAAGCCCTTCAGCCTATATTACAAAAGGTAAATGACAAAGAAAATTGGGCAAAATCTCTTTCTTCAGGCGATTTTCCGCGTCAAACTGAGATATTCCGTGACCGGTTTAAAAACGGCGAAAGCCTGGACAGCCTTTTGCCTGAAGCTTTTGCGGTGGCAAGAGAAGCTGCATGGCGGGTTCTTGGGGAACGCCCTTATGATACTCAGGTACTTGGTTCCATTGTTCTGCATAGCGGAAAAATTGCAGAATTAAAAACAGGCGAAGGAAAAACATTGATGGTTGTTGCTCCTGCCTATTTAAATGCAATTACAGGCAACGGCATCCATGTTGTTACAGTAAATGATTATTTGGCTGGCCGCGACTCTGAATGGATGAAACCCATTTTTAGTTTCCTTGGGCTTACGGTAGGAACGATTCTTTCAAATATGGATAATTCTCAGCGAAAAGAAAATTATAACTGCGATATTACATATGGAACAAATAATGAATTCGGCTTTGACTATTTACGCGATAATATGCACCGCGATATGGAAGGCCGTGTTCAGCGCGGACATAATTTTTGCATAGTAGATGAAATTGATTCTATATTGATTGACGAAGCCCGCACGCCTTTGATTATTTCCGGCGCCGCAGAGGATGATACATTTAGATTTGCAGAAGTTGATAAACTTCTCGGCGGGCTCAGGGAAATAGAAAAAAAAGAAAACGGCGAATACCCCGATGAAATTCAGGGCGAAGAAATAAACGGCGATTACAAGATAAATGAAAAAAATAAAAATATTTCTTTTAGTAATCAGGGTTTGGCTAAAATAGAAGAAATTCTGTTAAAAAGAAATCTTATTCAGGGCGCAATAGTAGACGAAGAAAACTTTGAATATATTCATTATTTTACCCAGGCGCTTAGAGCGCATAAATTGTTTCATATCGATGTTGATTATGTAGTAGAAGAAGGCCAGGTTCAGATTGTTGATGAATTTACAGGCCGTATTCTGCACGGAAGACGCTATTCGGACGGGCTTCATCAGGCAATAGAAGCAAAAGAGCGGATTAAAATCGCGCAGCGGAACAGAACGCTTGCAACCATTACGTTTCAGAATTATTTTAGGCTTTATAAAAAGATTTCCGGCATGACAGGAACAGCAGACACCGAAGCTGTCGAGTTTAGTAAAATTTATAAACTGGAAGTTGTTGTTATTCCTACAAATCTTCCGGTTGCCCGGAAAGATGAAGATGATTTGGTCTATCTTAATGAATCCGACAAATACAAGGCATTGTGCGACGAAATTGCAGAAGCAAATAAAAAAGGACAGCCGATGCTGGTTGGAACAGTATCCATAGAAAAGTCAGAAAAAATTGCTGCTTTGCTTTTGCGCCGCGGTGTGCGCCACGAAGTATTAAATGCAAAAAATCATTCGCGCGAAGCGCTTATAATTGCAGAAGCCGGCGCAAAAGGTTCCGTTACAATTGCAACTAACATGGCAGGGCGCGGCACAGATATAAAACTCGGCGGAAACCCTGAACACAGAGCGCGCCGCCGCGCTGGAACAAATGCGACAGAAGAACAATTTGCTGCCATTTTAAAAGAAGAAGTAGAAAAATGGAGAAAAGATTACGAAGAAGTTAAATCGCTTGGCGGATTGTACGTAATTGGAACAGAACGCCACGAAAGCCGCCGTATAGATAATCAGCTTCGCGGACGTTCAGGCCGTCAGGGTGATCCTGGAAAAAGCAAATTTTTTATATCAATGGACGATGAGCTTATGCGTCTTTTCGGCGGCGAAAAAATGAAAAACATCATGTCAAGAATAGGCATGGGCGGAGGAGATCCGATATTCCACCCTATGCTGAACCGGAGCATAGAAAATGCTCAGAAAAAAGTAGAAGAACGCAACTTTGAAATCCGCAAACATCTTTTGGAATATGATGATGTTTTAAACCAGCAGCGTAAATTTATTTATGAACAGCGCGATGCAATACTTGTAGATAATAATTTAATAAACCGCGTTAATGATGCAACATCTGACATTATCTGCGATTATATTGATTTGTTTAACGAATCAAACAGGAATGACTCAGCTAATGCAATTAAGGAAATAACAGAAAGTCTCCGCACAAAATTCGGTTATACAATAACAACAGACCCGGAAAGTAAAGAATTTAAAAATTCAGAGATACTGGAAAAACAGGTAATTTCTGATCTGGAAAAAGAATTAAAAGATAAAGAAACCCTTATAGGTTCTGATTATTTAAATTTTATAATCCGTGAAAATTATCTTGGTGCAATAGATCGCAAATGGCTGGATCATCTGGAAAATATGGAAGCCCTGCGCGAAGCAGTTTATCTGCGGTCTTATGCGCAAAAAAATCCATTAACCGAGTACAAAGTAGAAGGATTCCAGATATTCGACAGAATGATAGAAGATATCAGGCAGGAAATTGCTTCCAGGCTTCATTTAATAAGAATACAAGTTGCAGATGGCGGTACGCGCAGGTCTGCAAGCCGTTCTATCGGTGTTTCCATGAACGCAAGTCATAATAGTCTAAGCTCCTTCGGAGCTAGTTCCTTTGGAACTAGTTCTCCGGGGAATCAGCATGTCAGCAGAAGCGGTTCTTCCGGCAGCCCAATGAACAGCACCCCAGACGGCGCGACAGTTGTCCGCACGCAGCCAAAGGTAGGCAGAAATGATCCCTGCCCATGCGGAAGCGGAAAAAAGTATAAACAGTGTCATGGCCGCTAGGGAATCAATATTGAAAAAAAATATTTTAGTTATTTGCATTTTTTCTTTTTTATTATTTTCGTGCGATACAAACAGCCCGCGCGAAATCCCGCTTTTTGGAAATTTCTGGGCAATAGACTTTGCAAATAATAACAAATTTTACAGAATCGATGCAGATTTAATTTATTCCGGTGATAACTGCAATATCTGGGCAGAAAAAGGACGCGGTATATCCCGGGAAAAAGCAAAAGAAATCGCAGATGAATACGAAATAATGTACAGTAAACTTGTAAATAAATTCAGCAAACAGGATTTTATGTATGCCGGCAGAACTTTTCCTGAACTAACAAAATTTGCCGACTGGCTTGGAAATAATGACGGAAAAATTTGCATACTGCTTTTGGATATAAAGGATAATTACAAAGAAGGCGTAAACGATGCCTATATTGCGGGATATTTTAATCCGAATGATTTACTTAACAATTATTATTCCAATAAAAGAGACATGATCTATATTGATGTTTTTCCCGGCATTAATAACATGAAAGAATTATATAATACGCTGGCGCATGAATTACAGCATCTGATGAATTTTGCTTCCAGTTATATTTCCAGACAATCCGGCAATAGTGTTTATTTACTGGACACATGGGTCGATGAAGGGCTTGCATCAGCGGCTGAATTTGTTTATTCCGGTGAACATTCAGAAAACCGTATACATCATTATGAAGAAGACCGTACAGGATTATTAAAGAGAGGCAATAATTTTTTTGTATGGAACAGCCGCAAGAATGAACATATAAATGCCGTATTGGACGATTATTCTACAGTTTATCTTTTTTTCCATTGGTTAAGGCTGCAGGCGGAAGCTGACAATAACAATGATATTTTTAAAAATATCATTTATTCAAATAATACTAATCATTCAGCTGTAGTTAATGCTGTTACTGGTTATTCAGATTGGGGAACATTATTAAGAGACTGGATGGCAGCTAACTTTATTGGAAGTCCAACAGGGCGTCATGGTTACCATAATGATGATAGATTAAATAAACTAAAAATTAATTATGCTCCAGCCGGAATAACCAGTTTTCAGCTTTTACCGGGCGAAGGTATTTACAGCAGCCTAACAGGAAGTTTTACCCCTGTTGACACCGGAAATTTAAGATATATAAGTTTGTCTTCTTCCGGAATTAACAGTATCTTCAGCGCGGCATCAGGTAATACATTATTAACTTTTAATATAAACACAAATATAAAAGATTCTGCAGAAATTGGCGCAGCGACCGGCTCTGTTCCTGCAGTAAATATTGTTCCTTTAAATGCCGGTTTATTACCTTCTTCTTCCGGTGCTTACAGAATTGATGCAGGCGATTTATTAAACGGCGATAAGATTATCTTTGTTCCCTGATTGCTTCCTGGGTCATCGCATCGCAAAGTTCATTGTATTCATTTCCTGCATGCCCTTTTATCCAGTTCCATTTAAGGCTGAAATCGCCTGCTAAAGTATCCAATTCTTCCCAAAGGTCTTTATTTTTTACAGGTTTTTTATCGCTTGTTCTCCATGCATTGCGTTTCCATGTCTGAATCCATTCTGTTATGCCTTTTTGAACATACTGCGAATCGGTATATACTGCCGCCTGACGAGGCGTATTTTCATTATTTTTAAGTGCACGTAACGCCATAATTACAGCAGTTAATTCCATTCTGTTGTTGGTAGTGCCTTTTTCCGCGCCTTTGTTCTGCGATATTACCTGCCAGCCCTGAAATGTCTTCATCACCATGACATATGCCCAGCCGCCGGGTCCCGGGTTGCCGGAACATCCGCCGTCTGTGTATATTTTTAAAGTTTCCTCAGTCATTTAAAAAGTCTCCGCTATTTACACAAAGTTGCAAGCATTAACGCTTTTATTGTATGTTTGCGGTTTTCCGCCTGATCCCATGCTCTGCTTTGTATACCATCAATAACATCGGCTGTTACTTCTTCGCCTTTTACCGCAGGAAGACAGTGCAGAAATATAACATCTTTATTGCCTGTTTTATCCATTAAATTCTGATTTACCTGATACGAACTTAACAGTTTTATCCGTTCTTCTTTTTTGTCATCTTCACCCATCGATGTCCAGACATCAGTATAAAGAGCATCTGCATTTTTTACAGCGCCAATGTCGGAAGTTATCTTTATTACAGCGCCGGATTTTTCTGCAATAGGAAAAACCTTTTTGCATAGTTCTTCATCCGGATTAAGTTCTGCAGGGGTTATAATTGTAAAGTTAGTTCCAAGTTTTGAACAAATTACCATAAGAGAGCGGGCTACATTATTGCGGCCATCGCCTGTAAATACCAGATTTTTTCCCTTAACGCTGCCGAAATTTTCTTCCAGAGTTAATATATCGGCTAAAGCCTGAGTAGGATGATAAAGGTCTGTAAGTCCGTTATAAACTGGAATATTGGAGTATTTTGCCAGTATTTCCGCTGTTTCCTGTTTAAAGCCGCGGAACTGAATAGCGCTGAACATTCTGCCGAAAACGCGGGCTGTGTCTTCAAGCGATTCTTTGCTGCCAAGCTGTATATCTGCTGTAGAAAGAAATACGGGATGTCCGCCTTCTTCGCCAAAAGCAGTTTCAAAAGCGCATCTTGTGCGTGTAGAGCGTTTTTCAAAGAGCATACCAAGAGTTTTTCCTTCAAAACGCCTAAAGATCTTACCCTTTTTTGATTCAGCTTTAACTTTCATGGAAAGTTTAAGTAAATACCGGATTTCTTCTGGAGAATAATCCAGTAGTGTAAGCAGGGATCGACCCAATAAAGAAATTGACACAATTTACCTCCAGGCACTTATAAAAGTCTGAAAAATATTCTACATTATAATGCTATAATATGATATACTAGAAGAGTGGGGGAGTGGTGTTAATTAAATGAAAAACTCATCAACTACTTCAATTTATGCCCAGGCGGCATTTACTATATTGGCTTTCATGGCAATGGTTTTTTTAAGTTACTTTTTTATGCGGAATATCGTACATAGGAACCTGGTACGCAATGCAGAAAGCGTTTATTCATTTGCGCAGACTCAGCTTGAGTCTGATTTGCTGGAACCAAGGACAATATTAAGCGGATTTTCGCTTACTGTAACAAGCATGATTTCCAGAGGCGATTCTGCCGATGCACTAAAAAGTTATATGATGGATTTTACCGATTATCTGCATTCGGTTGGCGGGCCGTTACTGCAGTCAATCGCTTTGTTTGGATATTTTGAAGCATTTAACGAACCTGTTTTTATGAGCAGTACCGATGTTACTTTGGATTCTATAACTCCAAGGGAACGCCCCTGGTATATTGATGCAAAATCAAAATGCGGCGAAATTGTAGAAACACTTCCTTATGAACATGTAATAACAGGGGAACGGGTTGTCGCTTATGTCCGTTGTTTGCATGACAGCGAAGGAAAGCAGCTTGGTATAATCGGATTAAACATCAATATAGAACAAATCGGAAACAGTATTATTGATATTGCTCTTGCACAGGGCGGTTATGGAATTTTAATAAGCAGCGATTTATTATTAATTGCGCATGCCAATCCTGAATTTATCGGCAGGGATGTAAGGGATTCCGATATACCTCTTTCCATTTTTTCGGAAGAATTCATGGATGGGAAGGATGTTTTAGAACGCCCGCTTATTAACTGGAAAGGCGAAAGGACAGTTGCATTTTTTAAAAAAATATCGAACGGCTGGTATCTTGGTCTGTTAACGCCGGAACGCCCTTTTTATAAAGATATAATGACAATGGCTTCTACGCTTATTTTATTGGGAGTTCTTTTTTCTGCAGCGCTGATAATGATTTTATACCGGATTGATGCGGCAAGAAGCAAGTCAGATAAAGAGAGCAGGCACAAAAGCCAGTTCCTTGCAAATATGAGCCACGAGATCCGCACTCCCATGAATGCAATAATCGGCATGACAACGATAGGCAAGTCTTCTTCCAGTACAGAAAGAAAAGATCTTTGCTTCTCTAAAATTGAAGATGCGGGAAATCATCTGTTAGGTGTAATTAATGATATTTTGGATATGTCAAAAATAGAAGCGAATAAGTTTGATTTATCTCCTTCTGAATTTAATTTTGAAAAGATGCTCCAAAGGATTGTAAGCGTTGTAAACTTCCGTGTGGATGAAAAACAGCAGAAACTTGTTGTACATATAGATAAAAATATTCCAAAAAGTTTGATAGGTGATGATCAGCGGCTTTCGCAGGTTATTACAAACCTTTTGGGCAACTCAATTAAATTTACGCCGGAAAACGGCTCCATTATTTTAGATACCGTATTCGAAGAAGAAAAAGACAACATTTGCACAATTCAGTTTTCTGTATCCGATACTGGCATTGGCATGACATATGAACAGCAAATGCGTGTGTTTAGTTCTTTTGAACAGGCGGAAACAAACATAACGCGGAAATACGGCGGTACAGGCCTTGGACTTGCCATTTCTAAAAGCATTGTAGAATTAATGGGCGGCAAAATATGGATGGTTTCCGAAGTTGACAGGGGTTCTACATTTTCTTTTACTGTAAAACTGGAAAGAGGTTCGTCTTCTGTTAACGGGCTTTTATCTTCCGATGTAAACTTAAATAATATCCGCATCATGGTAGTAGATGATGATCAATATGTATTGGATTACTTTAAGGAAATTTCACATGAGTTTAACATAAACTGCGATACTGCAATTGGCGGCGAAGAAGCAATTAAACTTGTAAAACAAAACGGACATTATCATATTTACTTTGTCGACTGGAAAATGCCGGGAATGGACGGAATCCAGTTAACAACGGAATTAAAATCGTATGATGAATCTGTAAAATCTGTAGTTATTATGATAACTGCCGCAGAGTGGACAGTTGTAGAAAAAGAAGCCAGAAAAGCAGGAGTAGATAAGTTTTTGTCAAAGCCGCTGTTTCCGTCGTGTGTTGCCAATATAATAAACGAAGCTCTTGGTATAGATCATAATAAACTGGATGAGGCTCATACAGATAAAATTAACGGCATCTACGAAGGACGGCGCATATTACTTGTAGAAGATGTCGAAATAAACCGCGAAATTGTAACGGCGCTTTTGGAACCAACAAAAATAGAGATAGATTATGCAGAGAACGGAAAAGAAGCGGTTCGTTTGTTCAGCGAATCACCGGATAAATATGAACTTATATTGATGGATGTGCAGATGCCGGAAATGGACGGATACGAAGCAACGCGCAGAATAAGAGCTTTCGGCATTCCGCAAGCCGCATCAATCCGCATAGTTGCAATGACAGCTAACGTTTTCCGCGAAGATATAGAAAGATGCCTGGAAGCAGGAATGGACAATCATATAGGAAAGCCGCTGGATTTTAATGAAATCATAGAAAAATTAAATATATATTTGCCCAAAAAAAACAGAAATAACAATAATTAAAGCAAAGGAGATTTTTATGAACAGTCAAATTTTGGAAAAGGCAAAGGATTATATTAAAAAGGAAAAAGACGCCGATTTTAGGGCAGAAGTAGAAAAACTTCTTTCGCAATACGAAGGGCAGTCGGACAGGGAAGCGGAAACGGAACTAACCGATCGCTTTTATCAAAACCTTGAATTCGGCACTGGAGGTCTTCGCGGAGTAATCGGCGGCGGCTATAACAGAATGAATACGTTTGTTGTAAAAAGCGCAACTCAGGGGCTTGCAACGTATCTTATAAAAACGTTTCCGCAAAAAGCTGCCGCATGCGGCTCCGCTGCAGGGCTTAAAGCTGCCATTGCCTACGACAGCCGCCGCTATTCAGCGGAATTCGCCGAAGCCGCCGCTTTAATATTTGCAGCTAACGGCATTAAGACATATTTGTTTTCCGAAATGAGACCCACTCCGGAATTGTCTTTTGCAATCCGTTATCTTGGATGCGATACAGGCATAGTTGTTACAGCAAGTCATAATCCTCCGCAATATAACGGTTATAAAGCATACTGGAACGACGGTTCTCAGGTAGTGCCGCCTCATGATACCGGAATTATTGATGAAGTAAATGCAGTAAACGAAATAAAAGAAATTTCGCGGCAGGAAGCGCTGGACAAGGGGCTTCTTGTTATGATCGATAAAGAAGTTGATGAACCGTATCAGGAAATGATTAAATCGCGTCTTTTCAGGCCGGATTTAATAAAAGAAAAAGCAGGAGAAGTAAAAATTGTTTTTACTCCTTTGCACGGAACCGGCGCCCTGCATGTAGAAAAAGTACTTGGAGATCTTGGTTTAAAAGTTATAACAGTTCCCGAACAGCGGGAAGGAGACGGGAAATTCCCAACGGTTGCTTTTCCAAATCCAGAAGAAGCCGCCGCTCTTGATATGGCAATAAAACTCGGCACTAAAGAAAAAGCCGATGTAGTAATGGCAACAGATCCTGATGCCGACCGCTTCGGCATCGCTGTACCGGATAAGACAGGTTTTGCGCTTGTTACAGGAAACCAAATGGGCGTTCTTCTTGCCGATTATATTTTCCTTTCGCTTAAAGAACAGGGTAAACTTCCTTCAAACGCCGCAATGGTTAATACAATTGTTACAACAGGAATGCAAAAGAAAGTTGCAGAACATTACGGCGCTGTTTGTTATGAATGTTTAACAGGTTTTAAATGGATCGCCGATGTTATGCGAAAATGGGAAAATAATGAAACGGTTCCGGGTTTGGACGGAGTTAAAAGTTTTGTTTTTGGCACAGAAGAAAGTTACGGTTACCTTGTAGAAACAGAAGTGCGCGACAAAGACGGCGTTTCTGCAGCAGCGCTTACTGCCGAAATGACACTCTATTGGCGCAGTAAAGGCAAAAGTCTTCTGGATCGCCTTAATGATCTTTACTCTATCTGCGGTTATTGGCAGGAACTGGGCATTTCAAAGTATTTCCAGGGGCCTGAAGGACCTGCAACCATGAATGGTATAATGGAAGAATACCGCAAAAACCCTCCAAAAACTCTTGGAGATATACAAATTGTTAAGGTACGCGATTTAAAGAACGGCGCAGACGGCCTGCCGCCAAGCGATGTACTTCAGTTCTTCCTTGCTGACGGAACTGTAGTAAGCGCGCGTCCAAGCGGAACCGAGCCAAAAATTAAATTCTATGCATCATGCTGTGCAAAAGATGCATTAGAAGCAGCAAAGAAACTGGATGCCATTAAAAAGGATATCCGCGCAGTAATTGGAGATTAATTTTTGGCTGTATAGTCAAAAAAATTATTTTTATGTATATTCTAAATATGCGTAATATTACTGCTTTAATTTGTTTATTGTTCCTCTTGTCCGCCTGTTCCATCAACCGGATAGCGATGAATCTGGTTGCCGATGCGCTTACAGGCGACGGCAGTGCGGATGTTTTTACATCAGATTCAGATCCGCAGTTAGTGGGAGATGCAATCCCTTTTGCCATAAAGATGTATGAAGCTTTGCTTTCACAGAATCCAAATCATCAGGGATTGATTAATACAACAGGTTCAATGTTTGTTATGTATGCCAATGCCTATGTTCAGGGGCCGGCAGAAATGCTGCCGCAGTACAGATTTTTGGAACGTCAAATGGCAATGGATCGCGCCAAAAACCTTTATCTTAGAGGGCTTGAACTTTTATACCGCGGTCTTGAATTAAAATACCCTGGTTTTTCTGCCGCTTCTGCAGAAGGCCGTCTTCCTGTCATTTTGGCAAGAATGAAAAAAGCAGATGTACCTGCTTTGTACTGGTCTTCGGCGGCAGGACTATCCGCTTATTCTATTGATCTTTTAGATTTTGAACTAAGCGCCCGTATTCCTGAATGGAACGCCATGATTCACAGAGCGTATGAACTGGATCCTGATTTCGGCGGTTATTCATTGGATGAATTTTTAATTATTTTTTATGCTTCATTGCCCGAAGTAATGGGCGGAGATATAGAAAAGGCAAAAGTTCATTTCCAGCGTGCTGTAGAAAAAAGCAGAGGAAATTCTACGGGCGCGTATGTTTCTTATGCCGAATTTATTTCTGTTCCTGCTCAGGACTATGATACCTTTAAGGATTATCTGGAAAAGGCGCTTGCCATCGATCCAGATATTGATAAATCGGCACGGCTTGTAAATATTATTACTCAAAGAAGAGCCCGCTGGCTTCTTGATAATGCATGGCTATATTTTTCTTTTCTTCCCATACCTGATGATTATTGATATAATAAATAATAGGAGCCTACCATGAGAAAAAGCGTTATTTTTTCTATCTTTTTTATTATTCTTTTTGTTTTTATATTAAACTCTGCTTTTGCCCAGCGGGGTACAGCAAATGCTGATACAATTAACATCAGATTTGCTTCTCCTTTGCCAAGAAACTCAGAATGGGGCAGGGCATTAGACCGCCTTGCTGCCGATTGGCAGCGCGTAACAAACAATCAAGTGCGTGTGGTTGTTAACCATGACGGAAGAGAAGGCAGCGAATCGGATATGCTGCTGAAACTGAATAGCAATTCTATTCAGGTTGCTCTTTTTTCATCTGCAGGTATGACAGAAATTTGCCCTGCTATTATGAATTTAAGCGTTCCTTTTATGATCAGAAACGAAGCCGAGTTTGATCTGGTACTGGAAAATCTTCTGCCTGCCATCGAATCCCGTGTTAGAAATGAATATGTCGTGCTTGCATGGTCAAAAGGCGGCTGGGTTTATTTATTTTCCAAAGAACCTGTTTTTACTCCAGATGATTTACGCCGGCAAAAACTTGCAACAAGCCATGAGTTAAGGGATATGAATACTGTGTTTAGATCAATGGGATTCCAATTGGTAGAAACAGACTGGAATGTTATCGGACAAAGGCTTGCAAGCAATATGGTTAATTCAATTTATGTTATTCCTGCTCTTATTGCTCCAATGCATTTGCACAGACAGCTTAATCATATGCTGGAATTACCCATCGCACCAATTGTAGGCGCAATAGTAATGAACAGAGTAACATGGAATAAATTAAGTCCTGCACATCAGCAGGAATTATTAAGAGCTACAAGACGTATGGGAGCAGAGTTTGATGCTTCCATGTCCAGGACTGAAACTGCTGCTATATCAACTATGGGCAGAGACGGACTTAGTGTAAACAGACCTTCTCAGGCGCAATCATTACAGTGGCAGACTGAATTAAACAATACACTTCCTTCGTTAATGGGTTCTGTTTTTGATCGTGAATTATACAACCGCATTAATGACATACTTATCAGACACAGGGGCGCTAGATAATTAAATGAACATAAAAATTGCAGCTAAAGTATTATCGCTGGAAAAAATAGTTTGTTTTAGCTCGCTTGCGCTTCTGTCCTTAATGCCGTTTATAGAGCTGGTACTGCGTCAGTTCAGACTATCAATTACCGGCATAGATTCAATTATTGCATATTTTTTTCTGGTTGTAGGTTTTTTTGCCGCCATGTTAACTGCAGCATCGGGCAGTCATATCGCAGTTACAGCCGTTCAGTATATAAAAAACGACAAGGTAAAGAAAATGCTTGGCTTTGCCTGTACTATAGTTTCTATTTTTATATTAACGGTACTTTTTTGGAATTGTATTTCGTTTATTAAATACGCCCTAATGGGGAGAATGATAGGTTTTATACCGGATAGAGTATTTGCCGTAGTTATGCCGCTAGGTTTTTTTGTCATAGCTTTCCGGTTTGCTTTTAAATTGCAGACAAATAAAGAAAGAGTTTTTGCTTTTCTGGCAATTTTAACCGGTTGTATCGGGGCGTTACCTGCAATAGCAAAAATTATATGGGGGCTGGATCCTGAATTAACACCTGAACCTTTTTTCTCCATTATCAATTTTCTTTACGATACAACGCTGGCATTTAACGTTCCTTTAATACTGTTAATGATAGTATTGGGGCTTGCAGGCATGCCTATATTTATTGTCATTGGCGCCATTGCCATGATTATGCTTAAATCAACCGGCAGCGAACCTGATGTTGTTTCCGGTCAAATATTCTCTGCATTAACAGATATAGACATAGTGGCAATACCTTTATTTACTTTAACTGGTTTTTTCCTTTCAGAGAGCAAAGCCGGGGAACGCCTTGTCCGTACCTTTAAAGTTTTTTTCGGCTGGCTGCCGGGCGGAATAATAATTGCAACAGTTGTTATTTGCGCATTCTTTTCTTCTTTTACAGGAGCATCGGGAGTAACAATTTTGGCTCTTGGAGGAATCCTCTTTACAATTCTGAATAAAAATAAATATCCGGAAAAATTTTCTATCGGGATGCTTACATCTACAGGCGGCATAGGCATTATGTTTCCGCCAAGCCTTCCAATTATACTTGTGGCTGCTTCCAGTAATACTATTTTGCATTTTATGAATGTACCTGTAGAGTACAGTATTATTGATTATTTTATCGGCGCTTTGGTTCCTGGTATTGTCCTTGTAGCTGCAATGATTATAACAGGTTTTGTGCTTTCATCCAAAATAAAACTGCCTGTAGAAAAATTTAATCCCAAAGAAGCTGTAGAATCGCTGAAAGAATCATTTTTTGAAATACTGCTGCCGGTAATTTTAATAATAGGTTATTTTTCCGGATTTCTTAGTTTACTGCAGGTAAGCGCAGTATCCGTTGTATATGTAGTAATTATAGAAGTATTTGTAAAAAAAGATATAAACATTTCTGATATTGGAAAAGTGTTTGCAAAAGCCGTGCCTATTATCGGCGGTATTTTAGCAATTTTAGCAATGGCAAAAGCCCTTTCTTATGCTTTTGTCGATTCTGGAGTTCCCGATAATTTTACCTACTGGATGCAAAATGCAGTAAAATCAAAATTGTTATTCCTTTTAATTCTTAACGTAGCTCTGCTTGCCTTAGGCTGCGTAATGGATATATTTTCTGCAATTTTAGTTGTATTTCCGCTCATTGTTCCGCTTGGTCATGCGTATGGAATAAACCCTGTTCATTTGGGAATTATTTTTGTTATGAATCTGGAAGTAGGTTATCTTACTCCGCCAGTCGGGCTTAATTTATTTTTATCCAGTTACCGGTTTGAACAGCCTTTTATGAGAATATGCCGTTTTATAATACCTTTCCTTTTAGTACAATTTGCGGTTGTATTACTTATAACATACGCTCCCTGGCTTACAACATTCCTTCTTGATTTATGGAAATAAATTTTTATTTATTTTTTGGAAGCCAACAAAGCTTGTCAATCTTCCATTTATAGGAATTTTTTCCGTTTAAATTGATGGGCTGCCAGTGCAAATTTGCAAGTGCTGCAGCGCTAGTAGGTAATATTTCACACGGAGGCACAGAGCTTTCGGTTTTTAAGGCACAGAATTGTTTGTTCTCTCTTGGTTGTAAGTATAAACCTGCAATTAATGGGGAAAAATGTTTTTTTAACTTATCAGAGACATTCTCAAAGATATAAATGGGGATGTTAAAACCAAGTTTTGGGCCAAAAAGAAACATTTCTTCTGTATCTGTATCTGCAGGAAATAAAGTACTGGAGAATTCTGCTGTTGTTATCTTTTCTTTTCCTAATACTTTTCTTAAAGTTATAGCAATTTGCCTTAATTCATCGTTTTTTAAAGGTTTTAAAAGGCTAACCAAAGGAACAACCAAAGGAAAAGTATAAACACCTGTAAGCCCTTCTTTTATCAATTTATTGGAGTATTTTTGAAGTTCTATCCTGACATCCCTGTGCGGTACTAAAACCAGAAAAATTTGTTTATCTTTTCTTGTATTCATATTTGATAACATGTGATACCATTATTGTAGAGGAAATTACAATGAAATATAAGACCAAAATGCTGGTAGAACGATTCACAGAAATTCTGTCATCCTGGAAAGGTGTTGAATGTATAACTTTAAATGAAGCTGCTTTACAGGACACTTTAGATCCGTATTTTGCGCTTATTTTGGATGTTTTTTGTTCCGGTTCCATTCCAAAAGCCGATGAACGCTGCCGTCTTCTTGGCGATGATGTTGCAGCTTTTGAAAGCGCAGGTCAGAGCGAAAAAGACAGATTTTTAATCGGAGACATTCCTGTCAGGCTGGAATATAAAAAAACCAAAAAAATTGATGAACTTGTAAATATAGCCTGTTCCGATCATGATTCTTTTTGGTTCATAAAAGATTCCGGAACTTACGGTTTTTACCGTCTTGCAAACTGCGATGTAATTTTTTCACGTTCAAACTGGATTCATGATATCAGGAAAAAACTTGAGAATGCCGGTGATCAATTCTGGACAGAAATGCGGAATGCGGCGCAGTCAAAAATGGAACATTTTTTATCTGATTTAGGCGCTGCTTGTTTTCAGGGAGACAAATTTCATTACCTTATAGCTTCTGCCGGTTTTATTAAAACAGCGTGCCTTACGCTTTTCTGTATAAACAAACGGTTTGAACCTTCGCATCGTGCATATTATAAACAGGTAAACGAACTTCCGGTTCTGCCTTCGTCATTTTCTGCAGAGTTTCAGACATTTCTGGAAAATAATGCCGATGCAGATTTGGATTCGCGTTTCTATCTTGCAAAATTAATTGCACAAAAAATAGTAATGCTCTAATCCCTTCTTACTGCTTTGTAAAGCGCTTCCCTGCCAATCTCTGTCCAGATTGGCCTGCCATGCGGGCAGTGCGGGTCGGGCAGATTAAGCGCTTCTTTTCCAAGCTCAAATGCAGTTTCGTCGTCAGGGTAGTCGCCGTCTTTTATCGCCGCATGGCAGCAGATGGCAGCCGCCCACCTTTCTATCATGTTCTCGCCTGCAGTGCGCAGTTCCAGTATTTCCTTAATTGTAGCAGAATCGCTCATTCGCCAGTCTGAGGGAAGCGCTTCTATGAGCCAATTTCCTTTTTGCAGGATACTTTCATCTCTTTTTATTTCTAAACCAAGGTGCTGCATTTCTTTATTTTTTAATTCTAAAAACTTATCATCGTCATCGCTTTCTGTGCAAAAAGGAATAGGGGAGAGCAGTTCCTGTTTAGGTATTCCTTCTTCCAAAAACTTGTTAAACAGAATACGCTCATGCGCTGCGTGCTGATCAATAATATAAAGTTTTTCTCCCCATTCGATTAAAATAAAAAGCCCAAACACCCTGCCCACATAGTGCGGAGAAGAATCATTTACAAAAGACTTCACGCAGGGACGCAGAGACGCAGGAAGCGCAGAGTTATTGTACGAAAAACTATCGTGCTCCTCTCTCTTTTCTTCCTTTGCGTTCTTGGTGAACTTGGCGTCTTGGTGTGAGGTTTCTTCAAATAATTCCCTTGTGTTCTCTTTGTTTCTGTGCCTTTGTGTGAGGTCTTCTCCTATTGCCGCCTCCGCGCCTCTGCGTGAGATCTTTTCTTCATTTCTATTCGACATTTCCGCGACTGTCTTTCTGTGAAAGAAGCTTTTAACTGTTCCGGAAATTGCATGATGAATGGCAGCAGAATCTTTAAATCGTACCTCCCGTTTTGCAGGATGGATGTTAAAATCTGCAAGAGCCGGATTTATTTCTATATAGACAGCTCCCACAGGATGAGTGCCGTTTGGAAACCACCCTTGAGAACCGTATTCAATTGCCTGAACTAAAGAAAAATCCTGAATCCTTCTGCCATTTGCAAAAATAAAAATTTGCCGCCTGTCGTTTCTGTATAAATCCGGCCCGCCTATTACAACAGCCGCAGAAAACCCATCGCCTATAACATTTATTTCATGAAGAAAATCAGCTTCTATATTAAGGGCTGCGGCAAAGCGTTCTTTTTTAGACGATACAACCGGCAGAAAATCTTTTATTTTACCGTCCTGCATAAAACGAAAATTAATTTTATTAAAAGGCAGCGCTTTATCCAAAAAAATCTGGCGGCATAATAAACCTTCGCTTCCTTCTCTTTTTAAAAATCGTTTTCGCGCAGGAATTGTTTCAAAAAGATTTATTGCTCTTACCGTTGTGCCTTTTGTACGCCGTGTTTGTTCTATAACAGGAGGATTACTTTCGCCTGGACCTGTATTTAACTGCCATGCTTCTCTGCCGTTAGCGCTGGTAACAATTTCCAGCCTTGCGACGGCGGCTGCAGCCGATAAAGCTTCTCCCCTAAAACCAAGAGTTTTGGCAGTTTCTAAATCATTTAAGGAGCGGATCTTGCTGGTTGCGTGAGTCAGCCAGCAAATTTCCAAATCTTCAAGAGTCATTCCTGCGCCGTCATCGGATACTTCTGCTTTTTTGCAGCCGCCGTCCTCTATGGAAACCTCGATGTTTGCGGCGCCTGCATCAATTGCATTATCCAAAAATTCACGTAAAAGCGCAGCAGGACGATCTACAACCTCGCCTGCGGCAATGCGCTTTGCTTCTTCCGGCGGCAGTACTTTTATCTGAGACATTTTTATTCTCCCGAATCAAAAAGTTCCAGTTCAGGAGATTCAGATGCAGGCGCCTGTGCAGAGTTCATCAGTATATCAATACGATTTTCTATTTTTTCCAGGTCTGTTTCCAGAGATCTTGCAAGCCGTATTCCTTCTTCAAAAGCAGATAATGCTTCTTCCAGCGGAATATCAGTTTTGCGGATCTGTTCGCCCAGCGTTTCCAGCCTTCCTAAGCGTTCTTCAAAACTCTTTAAATTGCCGCTTGCCGGTGCTGCTGCTTTTTTTGCCATACGCTCTCCTTTATAAATTAACTTATTACACTCTCTGTTACTCTGCACTTATTTCTTTTATTTCAACGCCGATTTTTCCTTTTAGCGGCTTAATTAAAAGCCTATCGCCTGTTTTTACGCTTGATGCATTACGAACAACATTTCCGTTTGAATCAGTCACTACAGAAAAACCCCTCTCCATGACAGCTAACGGGTTTCCCGCCTGGATAAAGGCAGATGTAAGCTGTATTTTATTGCGTAAAACCGCGCATTTATCGGATACTGATTTTAATAAAAACTCTTTTGCATCATCCAGGCGGACAAGGCGCGGCTGAAGAATAGTTCTAAAGCGGTACTCCATATCCTGTATATCGAATGGTTTTAAAAGAAGCCTTGCTTTTTCCAGCCGCGATTGCATAACATTGGATAAATCTGCCGCAGTTCTTTGAATAAAATCCGGAACCAGTATAAGGTTTTCGCTGACAAGTTCGGCGGCGGCCGATGGAGTAGGCGCGCGCAGATCTGCTGCAAAATCGCAGAGAGCCCAGTCAATTTCATGACCCACAGCGCTTACTACCGGAATACCGGATCCGGCAACTGCGCGGACTACTTCTTCTTCGGAGAAAGGCAAAAGGTCTTCCAGAGAGCCGCCGCCCCTTCCAACGATTAATACATCCGCCAGATTCCATTGGTTAGCCTGTTTAATTCGTGCTGCAATTAATGGAGCGGCTTCATCTCCCTGCACAGGAGCAGGCAGAATTATTACCTTAATGCCGGACGCCCGTCTTTTTATTATATTTAAAATATCATGAACTGCCGCTCCTGTAGGAGAGCTTATAATTCCTAAAACTGCGGGGAAACGCGGCAGTTCTTTTTTCTTTTCACTGTCAAAAAGCCCTTCTATTGCAAGTTTTTGTTTTCTCTTTTCTAACATGGCAAGGATTTCGCCTGCTCCTGCAATTTCCATTTCTTCGCAGACGATGGAATAAGTTCCGCGCGGAGCATAAACAGAAAGACTTCCGCGCACCCGTAAAAGCATTCCGTCTTTTGGTTCAAAATTTAAATACTTTAATTTATTTTTAAACATTACAGCATCAATTTTTGCGCCGGAATCTTTTAAATTAAAATAAAGATGACCGGAACTTGCCGGCCTGCAGTTTGAAATTTCTCCTTCGACACAGACGAACGAGAATGTGTTTTCCAGATTTAAACGAATTTGTTCAGTAAGCTGGCTTACTGTAAGATGACTTACTGTAAGATGCTGATTATCAGAACAATATTGATTTTCAATCATTGTTTCCAGTTATCTTCGGGAAATAGTTTTCTTTCGACTGCATGAAGAGCTATTAAGGTTACAAGAGCAAGTATTACAACCGTTAACGCGGCAATATACATTCCGGCGCCGATAGTAAGCCCTACAGCCGCAGTAAGCCAGAGTGATGCTGCAGTGGTAAGCCCCCTGATATTATTGCCAAGTTTAATAATTGCTCCGGCACCAAGGAAACCCATGCCTGCGACGACCTGCGCCGCAATTCTTCCCGGATCGCCTTCGCCCAGTTTCTGAGGCAGCCAAACCGACAATAACATAAGGCAGGAAGCTCCCAAAGATATTAATATATGAGTGCGAAGCCCGGCTACCTGACGGCGGCTGGATCTTTCAAAGCCGATAATTCCCCCTGCGGCAAAAGCAAGGCAGAGGCGGATAACAATATCAATTTCTGTAAGTGTCTCAACCATCGGTTTATTGTAATGTATTTTTTAAATTCATGCTATAATAAAAAGATGATAACCATAAACGGCAATATTTTTTGTTTAAAAACTGATAATACCGAATATATATTTCGGAACACAAAACATGGCCACCTTGAGCATGTTTACTACGGCAGCAAACTGACTTCGCAGGTTACTTCGGCTCAGGATGCCGAAGCGCTTTCGCACAAACGCACAACTCAGGCAGGTTCTACAGTTGTTTCTTATGACAAGGACGACCCAACATACTGTCTGGATGTAATGTGTCTGGAATGGTCAGGAATAGGCAAAGGCGATTACCGCTATTCTCCCGCAGAAATAAAAATGCCGGCAGGAGCCAACGGGCTCGATTCCGGATATGTCTGCGATTTTGTTTTTGACAGTTATACTGTTAAAGACGGAACAATTCCAATGAAAGAGCTGCCCGGCGCAAATGGAAAAGAAAATGAATGTTCTTCCATTGCAATTAAACTAAAAGATAAATCTTTTGATGTTTTTATTACATTGATTTATACAGTTTACGAAAAATCAAATGTAATTACCCGCCGTATTATACTGGAAAATAATGACAATCCCCTGGTTATCCGCCGTCTTCTAAGCATGTCTCTGGATATGCCCAATATGAACTTTAACCTGATTACTTTTAACGGTGACTGGGCCAGGGAAGCGCACAGACATGATCGTCTTTTGCAGCCTGGAGTTTTTGTTAATGAAAGCCGCACAGGTTCAAGCGGAAATAAAGAAAACCCCGGTTTTTTACTGTGCGAAAACGGCACATCGGAAAGCCATGGAAGAGTATACGGCTTTAACCTTATTTATTCCGGCAATCATTTTGGTTTTGCAGAGTTAAACAGCCATGAACTTGTACGTGTTGGGATAGGTATAAGCCCGCATTGTTTTGAATGGCTGTTAAATAAAGGAGAATCTTTTGAAACACCGGAAGCCGTAATGACATTCAGCGGCGATGGCTTTAATGGTTTAAGCCGCAATTTTCATTCTTTTGTAAATACCAATATTGTAAGCGGACAATGGCAGGAAAAGGATCGTCCGGTTTTATATAATTCATGGGAACCGTGTTTTTTTAACTTTAATCAGGGTAAACTGCTTTCTCTTGCGCGAAAGGCGCGCAAGCTCGGCATGGAACTTTTTGTTTTGGACGATGGCTGGTTTAAAGGAAGAGACAATGATGATGCCGGGCTTGGCGATTATGCAGTAAACAGAAAAAAGTTTCCATTCGGGCTTGGCAATTTTGCAAAAAAAATCCGGCGTTTGGGAATGGAGTTCGGCATCTGGTTTGAGCCGGAAATGATAAACGAAAATTCTGATCTTTTCCGCTTGCATCCTGAATATGCATTGTCTCATCCCAAAAGCGAATCAACATTGGGAAGAAACCAATTGGTATTGGATTTATGCAATCCGGCTGTGCGCGATTATATTGTAGAATCTGTCGGCAGAGTGTTAGACGAAACAAAAGCAAGTTATGTGAAATGGGATATGAACAGGCATATCAGCGAATTTTGGTCAGAACATATAAATTTTCAGGGAGAATTTTTTCACCGGTATATACTTGGGCTTTATGATATCTTTAACCGTATTTTCAAACCAAGGCCTCATATATTGCTTGAATCATGTTCTTCTGGCGGCAATCGTTTTGATCTTGGAATGCTCTGTTTTTCTCCGCAGATTTGGACATCGGACTGTACTGATCCTGCAGTACGCCTGAAGATACAAGGCGGCCTTTTACATTTGTATCCGCAGTCAACTATGGGAGCTCATGTATCGGATTCTCCGCATCAGCAGACATTACGTGATACGCCTTTGTCTACACGTTATAATGTTGCCTGCTTTGGAAGCCTGGGATACGAACTGGATCTGCGTTTTCTTACACCTGCAGAAAAGCGCGAAATTAAAGATCAAATTATTTTTTATAAAAAACACCGTAAGACGCTGCAGTACGGAATATTTGAGCGCCTGCCTGCCGCTAAAGGCGAGGCGGAAAAAATAACCTGGCTCAGCCGCGGCAAAGATGAAGCAGTTGCCGGCTTTTTCCAGTTTAAATCCGGAATCGGCGAACAAGCCGATGTTTTGCGGGTTTCGGGTCTTAATAACGAAACCGCTTACAGTATTAAAACCCGTCCGCAGAGATTATATATAAGGCGTTTCGGCGGTCTTGTAAAACACCTTATGCCAATAACCCTTGATCCTAACGGTTTTATACTGCGAACGGTAAACCGTCATTATACATTAACCGATTGTGTCGAAACATATGAATGCCGCGGAAGTGTCCTTAATGCAGGCATTCTTCTAAACAATCAATTTACCGGAAGACCGTATAACAACAAAACAAGGCTGCTTGGTGATTACGGCTCCAGTTTATACACCATTTCGCCCGTTTTATCCGCTGTAAAATAGGGCTTTTAACGTGAAATAGTCCGTTTTTCCATCCCTGGTGGCTTTTCTTTCAATATATTGAGTAAAAACTTCTAATTTTCTCGAATCTCTATCTTGACTTTATCAGTTTTTTATCAGATATTTATATACATGAGTGATTATCTTGATCCCAACAATGAAGAACTTCTCAAGGACTTTTTCAGCGAGGCCCAAATGCAAGTAGATACATTGGAACAAAACGTATTGGTTCTTGAAAAAGAAGGCGCCAATAAAGACGCAGTGGACGAGATTTTTCGCGCGGCTCATACCCTAAAGGGCGGGTCGGCGACTGTCGAAATGATGGAATTATCAAAATTTACCCATCTTGTAGAAGATGTTTTTGATGCAATCCGCTCAGATCTAATCTCTGTAAATGAAGATGTAGTTGATACCCTTCTTAGAGCTATCGATGTTATTAAAGCGATGCTTGATGAAAGAATGGAAGGATCAGTCTATAAGGATGATACTTCAGAGATAGAAGGTAAACTTCGTGCATTGCTGGCTTCTCAAAAAGGAGCAAAAGCCTCTGCCCCTCCTCCTTCTGCTCCAGTTGCAGCTGCAGCTCCTGCGCCAAAACCTGCAGCTCCTGCACCAGCTGTTTCATCATCACCTGGTCATGGATTATCAGAATATGAACTGGCAGAATTAAATGATGCAGTAGAAGGTTTAATGCCCATATACAGAGTATCAGTTAAGTTCGATGAAACCAGCTTAATGAAGACCGTCAGCGGTATTCAGGTATATGCAGTTCTTAAAAGCAAAGGAACAGTTCTTAAAACAGTTCCGGATTTTGAACAGCTTTATGCTGATAATTTTTTCCCTGTTGTAGATTTTTATATTGCTTCTCAGGAAGATCCGCAGAGAATACAGACTTCTGTAATTTTGCCGGATGTCAGCGTGGGAGCAGATGTAACAGATATATCAAAACTTGCTGCAGCGACTGCAGAGCCCGTTCAGGCAGCTCCGGCTCCTGCTGCAAAACCAGTTTCCGCACCAGCGCAATCTGCCGCACCGGCACAAGCTGCAGCACCAGCGCAAACTGCCGCACCGGCTTCAGCTCCGGCAGCTGCAGGACAACAAAGTGCAGCTTCGGATCGCAATTCTGAAGATGCAAAAAAAGCTGGCAAAGAAGCCGGTTCTATTTTACGCGTAGACTCCAAAAGGATAGACGACCTTCTTAACCTTGTTTCTGAAACAGTTATTACAAAGGCGACTTTTAATCAGATTAATATGCAGTTTGGCGTTCTTACAACTCAGTTAAGGGATATTGAAACCCAATACCGCGAAAAAATTAAGAGTCTTTTTGACAGCCTGCCAGGTTACCTTGACAGTATTCAAAACGGAAAGTCTATCAAGGATATACGCAAAGAAATTAATGATTCTTACGGCGATGTTTTTACAATGTTCGACGGCTTTGAAACTTCATTTAAGAGCAGTATAGCCAAGTTCCGTTCTACAGCGCAAAACCTTGGGCGCATTACAGGCGAACTTCAGGAAGGTGTTATGCGTATCCGCATGGTGCCGATCAGCCAGATATTCAGCCGCTTCCCGCGTCTTGTGCGCGATCTTTCAAAATCGCTCAATAAAAAAATTAACCTTGTCATAGAAGGTGAAGAAACAGAACTTGATAAATCGGTTATTGAAGATCTGCTTGATCCAATCATGCACTCGGTGCGCAACTCTATAGATCACGGAATTGAATCTTCAGAAGACAGACGCGCTGCAGGCAAACCGGAAGAAGGAACAGTTCTCCTTAAAGCTGCAAACGAAGGCAACATGATTGTTATTGAAATTGCAGACGACGGCAAAGGTATCGATGTTGAATCTGTAAAAGCAAAAGCTGTAGAACGCGGCATAATTAGTCCGAATAAGGTCCTTACCGATGTCGAAGCATTTAATCTTATTTTTGAACCTGGTTTTTCCACTGCAAAAGAAATTACAAGCATTTCCGGCCGCGGTGTAGGTCTTGATGTTGTACGCCGCCAGATTGATGATCTTAACGGAACCGTTACAGTTAATTCAGAACGCGGCAGAGGAACCAAGTTTATTATTAAACTGCCTCTTACATTGGCGATTATTCAGGGATTACTTGTCCGCGTTGGTCCGGAAATTTATTCCATACCAATTACATCTGTTATTGAAAGTTTACGTATCAAACCGGATGAAATTAAAAGGATAGATAACTACGAAGTATTTAATATCCGTAACGATGTTATTTCTCTTTTACGGCTTAATCGTCTGTTTGGAATTAAAACCGAAGAAGAACAGGATTATCACTTTATAGTAATTGTCGGAACAGCGGAAAAGAAGATGGGCTTTATGGTAGACAGCCTTATCGGTGAAGAAGATGTTGTTATCAAACCGCTTCGCGATCAATTTACCAATTCACCGGGAATTGCCGGTGCTTCAATATTGGGAGACGGATCAGTATCTCTCATTATCGATGTAAGCCAGCTTCTGGAGCTGGGGCTTAAAAAAGAAATGGAGCAGCGCAGGATCCGCGAAGCTTCTACAACTGGCAGGTAAAATATGGCGGCAGTAATGAGAGATTTAGAACAGGTAAACGCCGACTTGCAGGAACAGAAAGAACGCGTAGAAAATGTCGATTTTAAAATGGTAACTTTTTCGCTTGCCGGAAAAGATTACGGCGTTGATATCATGAATGTTAAAGAAATCGCAAAGGCAGACAAGTTTACATATGTACCTAATGCGGCATCTTATGTACGCGGTGTGTATAATCTCCGCGGTGATATTATCCCGATTATCGACCTTAGGCAGTTTTTCCATTTATCTGTAGAAAGCAGAAGTGACAATCTGGAAAATATGCTTATTCTGCATATTAATGATCAGGTTTACGGAACAATCGTAGATAAAATTGATAAAGTTGTAGGAATAACAAAAGAATCGATTCAGCCGCCTCATCCTATTTTCGGCGACATTAATATCAAGTTTATAAGCGGCGTTGTAGAAAAGCAGGGTGACCTTTACATCATTTTGGATGTTGTCCGCATTTTTACAGTTTCAGACGAAGAAAAAAACAAATCACGCGCTGCAGTCAGCGATGGAGAATATTTCGTTCCGGCTTCTCCTTCCGGAGATCAGGCAGCGTCTCAGCGGGCAACTGCCGATTCAGCTATTGGTTTTATCCAGGAAAGTCTTTCCGCTTTACGCAGATTTGTTGTTTCCGGTATTAACGAAACATGGCTGCGAAGACGTTTTGCCGAATGGAGCGCCGGCCGCTCGGGCGAAGGTTTACAGTTACGAAGCGCAACGGAAGCCGATGACTTCCTTAATACTTTCCCGTCTCCGTGTTCAGGTGAATTCTGGAGCGATTCCTATGCTAATGCAGTTAAGAAAGCCTTGCCGGAAAATTCTGCCGGAAATATTAATGTCTGGAATGTTGGCTGCGGAAAGGGCTATGAAACTTTTTCATTTGCCTGTATACTTAAATCCAGGTATCCTAATGCACATATCAAGATATGGGCAAACGATAATGATATAATGTCTGTTTCGCAGGCGCCTAACATGTCTTTCGATCTTGAAGAACTGCCGGAATTCTGCAGACCTTTTATGGTACGCGGATCAAGCGGTTATTCATTTAATCAGTCTATAAAGGACTCGATTATTTTCGAATACCATGATATAACTAACGAAAATACCCTGCCTGATGTTGATATTATTCTGGCAAGGGATATTGTTTCGTTTCTGCCGGCGCAGGAACAAACAAGAATTTTAGCGGATTTTACTGAAAAGCTAAAAAACCGCGGAATTGCCATCATGGGAAGAAACGAAGTATTAACAGGCGGCGGCTGGCAGTCAGTTGCAGATGATCCGGTGTCAGCTTACATGTATAGCAATTGATTGTTTTGAAAAAAGTCGAACAGACATACAAAATTGGAAGGAGTGAATTATGAGAGTTGAGTATATCAACCCCTTTGTGGAATCTGCTTTTACTGTATTAAAAGAAGTGTTGAATTCAGAAGTTAAGCGCGGGGATATTTATCTTAAGCCTACTTCAATGTCCATCATGGGCGTAGCCGCTCTTGTCGGTCTTGCCGGTGATGTAGAAGGACGCGTTCTTTTTGATATGACAAAAGAATCTGCTTTATTTGTAGCCGGTAAAATGAACAATGAAAATTTTACAGTTCTTGACGAACTTGCCAAGGCAACTATCCAGGAACTTGCGAATATGATTACAGCTCAGGCAGTAACAAAACTTCATGATCTTGGCTTTAAATTTGACCTTACTCCGCCAGCACTCTTTACAGGCGATAACATGGAAGTTTCCACTAACCTTGGCGAAGTAGAAGCCCTTATTGTTCCAATGGAACTTGGTCCCAATTTAAAGATCGAAGTTAACGTCGCTATCCGCGAACGAGTTAAATAAGATTACCCAGCCTCCAGCATCTTTTAAAGATGCTGAATGTTGGGGCAGTTAGCTCAGTTGGTTAGAGCACCAGCTCGACACGCTGGGGGTCACAAGTTCGAGTCTTGTACTGCCCATTATATTTTTTGAATATCTCTTGAATTAGCATTTTTCCGGTATTATAATTAATGTAATGAAAAAAGGATTAATTCTATTATTACTGTTTATTCCTGCCTTATGTGTTTTTGCAGACCCGGGCTTGCGGATTACTGTAGAAGAAAATAATACAGGGCTTACAATCACAGGCTCAACTGGCAGGGCTCATACGCTTTCAATTCCTGAAACCATCGATGGAAAGAGAGTTACTGTAATCGGCGACAGCGCTTTTATTAATAAAGGTTTAAGAGAAGTCACAATTCCCGATTCTGTAACGGTAATAGGAGACGGCGCTTTTTCCTACAATAGACTGGAAACTGTGGTGATCGGAAACAATGTAACAAGCATTGGCAGGGGAGCGTTTACAAGCAATAGGCTGATAAATGTTACGCTAGGTTCTAGTATTGCTGCAATAGGCAAAGGCGCGTTTTCTGATAACCGGATAGAAACGATAGTTCTTCCCGATACTGTTCTGGTAATCGACGATTATGCATTTTTCAGCAACAGATTAAGAAATATCGATATTCCTGCAAATGTAACCACGATAGGAGAAGGCGCATTTTCCGGCAATAGGCTTACATCGGTAGTAATTGGAACAAGGGTTACAACCATAAGAGACGGCGCGTTTTATAATAATTTTATTACAAGTGTTACGATTCCTGCATCGCTGGAAAGACTTGGAAACCGGGCATTTGATGCGCGTTCATCGGACGGCAGAATAAGAGGTAATATTGTATTTGCCGATGTAAGCGGAAACATTCTTTATACAACGGCAAATAATTTTGATGCTTTTTTTGCAAGTAATGGAAGAAGAGCCGGCAGATATGTTTTATCTGAAGGTAACTGGAGAATGGAATAAAATTTTTTGTTTAAATATTTTCCGGGATATCTCACGTAAGTGACGTACGTGATGTTTTACGTAAGTGACGTATTGACAATAAATCTGAATTTTCCTACAATGAGTAAAATAATCCAATCTAAAACAGGAGAAATATCAATGAAAAAAACCGGTGTAATTTTAATTGCAATTCTTGTATTGTTTGCAGCTGCTTGTACAAGAGGGCCTAGCCAGAGAAATGTAGAAGCATTCGAACTTGCGCTTATTACTGATATCGGCACTATCGATGACAAATCGTTTAATCAGGGTTCATGGGAAGGCCTTGTAAAGTATGCAAGAGAACACAATATATCCCACAGACCTTATCAGCCTGCAGAACAGAGTGAAAATGCCTATCTTATGGCAATTGACCTTGCAGTACGCGGCGGCGCAAAACTTATTGTAACTCCAGGTTTTCTTTTTGAAGGTTCAATTTTCGTAGCGCAGGATCGCTATCCTGAAGTACATTTTGTTCTTGTAGACGGCGTACCAAATAACGGCGACTGGGCAAATGGTCCGATATTTAGAACTGCAAACAATACTGTCGGCGTTCTTTATGCAGAAGATCAGGCAGGTTTCCTTGCAGGATATGCAGCAGTAAAAGACGGAAACAGAAGACTTGGTTTTGTCGGCGGAATGGCTGTTCCTGCAGTTGTTCGTTTCGGTTACGGTTTTGTTCAGGGCGCAGAATATGCAGCTCAGGAATTAGGACTGCCGGTTGGCTCTGTAACTATCAATTATCACTATACAGGCGGTTTTTCCGCAACACCGGAAGCTCAGGCTTTATCAGCTTCATGGTTTAACAGCGGCGTAGAAATTATCTTTGCTTGCGGCGGCGCAGTTGGAAACTCTGTAATGGCAGCGGCAGAACAGGCAAACAAAAAAGTAATCGGTGTTGATGTTGATCAATCCGGCGAATCCCCCACCGTTATAACATCTGCAATGAAAGGGCTTCAGTCATCTGTTTATGATTGTATTTCAGATTTCTATGCAGGCAGATTCCCCGGCGGGCAAACACTTGTTTTTAAAGCGGCAAATAACGGCGTTGGACTTCCAATGGAAACATCAAAATTTGATACATTCAGTTTAGCTGACTATAATGCAATTTATCAAAGACTTGCTAATCTTGAAATTCAAAGGATGGAAAATCTGGCAGAAGACGGAAGCCCAAGAGTGGTTCCTGTACGTATCGTCAGAATTACAGAAGTTAGGTAATGTAATTAAAATGGATTTTACCGTTGAAATGACCGGGATTACTAAAGTATTTCCCGGTGTTGTTGCTAACGAGGATGTTACGCTTCAGTTAAAAAAAGGTGAAATCCATGCATTACTGGGAGAAAACGGGGCGGGAAAATCCACCCTTATGAGTATCCTTTTTGGACTTTATCAGGCCGAAAAGGGTACAATTAAAAAAAACGGAGAAACGGTTCGTATACTTGGACCGAACGATGCAAAAAAACTGGGAATCGGCATGGTTCACCAGCACTTTAAACTTGTTCATAATTTTACAGTTCTGGAAAACATTATTCTTGGCGCAGAAACTGTCAAATACGGCATTCTGAAATTAGACAGTGCACGCAAACAGGTAATGGACTTATCAAAGCATTATAAACTTGAAATTGATCCAGATGCCCTCGTTTGTGATATTACTGTCGGAATGCAGCAGAGAGTAGAAATTTTAAAAATGTTATACCGCGAAAATGAAATTTTAATTTTTGATGAACCTACGGCAGTTCTTACTCCGCAGGAAATCGAAGAGTTAATGCATATAATGAAAAATCTTGTGGCAGAAGGCAAATCGATTCTTTTTATTACGCACAAACTGGATGAAATAAAAGCAATTGCAGACAGATGTACTGTGCTTAGAAAAGGAAAGTGCGTTGGAACAGTAGATGTAAGTTCTGTTTCCAAAGAAGAATTGTCAGAGATGATGGTAGGAAGAAAAGTAAATTTTTCTGTAGAAAAAAAAGAAACTCAGCCGGGCGAAGCAATTTTAAAAGTAGAAAATCTTACCATAAACAGCAAAACTCACGGAAAAGCAATAGTTAACAATGCAAGTTTTAACGTTCGTTCCGGCGAAATTGTCTGTATAGCAGGAATAGACGGAAACGGGCAGCAGGAACTTGTTTCTGCAATTGCAGGAATGCTTCCGCCGGACAGCGGCCGTGTTTTTCTTAAAGGAAATGAAATTACTCACAGCGATATTCGTTCAAGAAAACTTTCGCATATTCCGGAAGACAGGCAGAAACACGGGCTTGTATTGGACTATAATCTTGCGTTCAATCTTGTTTTGCAGAATTATTTTAATCCAAGGTTTCAGAAAAACGGATTTTTAAAATTCGGCGAAATTAACAATTTTGCAGATAATTTAATAGAAACTTTTGACATTCGCTGCGGCAGCGGCTCGCGTACAATTGTCCGCAGTATGTCCGGCGGGAATCAGCAAAAAGCTATTATTGCGCGGGAGATTTCGCGCGACTCGCCGCTTTTGGTTGCAGTACAGCCGACAAGAGGGCTTGATATTGGCGCTTGTGAATATATTCACAAACAGCTTATTGCGGAGCGCGATAAGGGCAGGGGAGTATTGCTAGTTTCACTGGAACTTGATGAGGTAATGGATGTCTCCGACAGAATACTTGTCATATTCGAAGGAAAACTTGTTGCAGATGTAAAACCAAAAGAAGTAACGTTTCAGGAGCTTGGATTATATATGTCAGGTTCCAAACAGGACGCTGCATGAAAATGAATATCTTTCAAAAGTGGTTTCCGGAAAAAAAGCTGATTATTCCGGAATCAATGTTTGATGTTATATCTTCCGGAGCAGCAATTTTTGTTGGTCTTCTGGCAGGGTTTATAATTTTGCTTATAAGCAACGCATCTCAGGCAGTATATGCTTTTGAAACCATTCTTATAAGCGGCTTTTCTACGATGAACGACCTTGGCCAGGTTCTTTATTTTGCAACTCCGATAATACTTACAGGACTCTCTGTTGGTTTTGCTGCAAGAACAGGACTTTTTAATATTGGAGCTGCAGGACAGTTTATTGTGGGAGCTTATGCTGCAGTGCTTGTCGGCGTTAGATGCGATTTTATTCCAGGGCATTTACTTTGGATAACTGCTCTTCTTGCAGCTTTGCTTGCAGGCGCTCTTTGGGGAGCTATTCCCGGAATTTTTAAGGCGCTCTTTAATGTAAATGAAGTTATAGCATGTATCATGACAAATTATATTGGTATGTATCTTGTAAACTATTTAGTTACGCAGACAGTTTACGACTCAATGCGGAACCAGAGTATGCGCGTAATGGATAATGCAAATCTTCCCAAATTGGGAATGGATAAAATATTTTTGGATGGTTTTATTGTTTCCAGCGTTAATTCCGGAATTATAATTGCAGTTGTTTTTGCAGTACTAATGTATTTTATTTTGGAAAAAACTGCTTTTGGTTATGAATTAAAAGCATGCGGTTATAACCGCGATGCAGCGCGGTATGCAGGAATTAACGAAAAGCGCAGTATTATTCTTAGCATGACTATAGCAGGTTCACTGGCAGGTCTTGGCGGCGCGCTTCTGTTTTTATCTGGTTCAGGAATAAATATAACCGTTGTAGATATGCTTGCACAGGAAGGTTTTAACGGCATTCCTGTTGCTCTTTTGGGGCTGAACAATCCCATAGGAATTATTTTTTCTGCACTTTTTATTGCATACCTTAATGTCGGCGGCTTTAATATGCAATTATACGATTTTGCTCCTCAGGTAATAGAAATTATAATAGCCGTTATCATCTACTTTAGCGCTTTTGCGCTTCTTGTAAAAGGATTTATTGTTTCCTTTAATAAAAGAAGAAAAATAGACAGGAAAGAAGAAGGCGGCAGTGCATGAATTTAATTTATTTTCTTGTTCAGCAAACAATGTTTTTTTCCATTCCTCTTTTAATTGTTGCGCTCGGCGGAATGTTTTCTGAACGTTCCGGTGTAATCAATATTGCTCTGGAAGGAATAATGATTATAGGTGCATTTGCTGGTATTTTATTTATTAACTTTGCACAGCAATCCATGTCCGGGCAGAGTGTTTTAATAATGGCAGTATTTGTTTCCGCATTTACAGGTGTTGCAGTTTCGCTTCTTCATGCCTATGCAAGCATCAATTTAAAAGCTAATCAGATAATCAGCGGTACGGCAATAAATATGCTCGCTCCTGCTGTTGCAATTTATATTGCGCGGACAATACGCAGTGTACAGCAAATACCTTTTGTGAATCAATTCCGCATAGATAAAGTTCCTCTATTCGGCGATATTCCTGTATTGGGGCCAATGCTGTTCAGGAATACATATTTTACTACTTTTTTGGGTTTTTTTATTCTTGCATTTTCTGCATTTTTACTTTACAAAACCAGCTTTGGGCTTCGCTTGCGCTCATGCGGCGAACATCCGCAGGCGGCGGATTCTCTGGGCATAAATGTATACGTTATGCGCTATTCAGGTGTAATGATTTCAGGTGCGCTTGCAGGACTCGGCGGGCTTGTGTTTGTAATTCCTACATCAATAGAATTTAATCCGGAAGTTTCCGGTTATGGGTTTTTGGCTCTTGCAGTTTTAATTTTCGGGCAATGGAAACCCGGCCGTATTCTTGTAGCTGCATTCTTTTTTGGTCTAATGAAAGCAATATCATCTTCTTATTCCGGCATTTCATTCCTTGTAGCAATTAATATACCTGCTTATTTTTACAAAATGATACCTTTTATTGCCACTTTAATTGTATTGGCTTTTAGTTCAAAGTATTCTCAGGCGCCAAAAGCAGAAGGAATACCTTACGACAAAGGACGCCGGTAAAAGCAGCCGATAAAGGAGAAAAAATGGAAAAGCAGTATCATATTGGTTTTGATAACAGCCATGGTGCGTTATACGCAATTCTCCCCGGCGACCCAGGGCGTGTAGAAAAAATTGCATCACATCTGGAAAACCCGCATTTTTACTGTCAAAACCGCGAATATACAACATGGCTGGGCGGAATAAACGGCAAAAAAGTTTTGGTAATGTCTACAGGAATGGGCGGCCCTTCAACAGCTATTGCAATAGAAGAACTGTTTAAAACAGGCGTTTTTAATTTTATAAGAGTAGGAACTTGCGGCGGAATGGCTCTTCCTGTTACAGGCGGTGATATAGTAATAGCTTCCGGTGCAATCCGTCAGGAAGGAACAACGCGCGAGTATGTTCCAATTGAATTTCCTGCTGTTGCAAACTTGGATATTACAAACGCTCTTGTAGAAGCTGCAAAAAATCTGCGTTTAACGTGGCACACAGGAATAGTTCAATGCAAAGATTCTTTTTACGGACAGCATTCACCGGATCGTATGCCCGCAGGTTATGAACTTAACAGCAAATGGGAAGCCTGGAAAAAAGCCGGCTGTCTTGCATCGGAAATGGAAAGTGCAGCTTTGTATATAGTAAGTCAGATTTTAGGCGCACGTTCCGGCTGTGTGCTTAACGTTGTATGGAATCAAGAACGCGAAAAAAAAGGCATGAGCAACCCTCACTGCCACGATACAGAAGCTGCAATTAAAACAGCGGTAGAAGCCGTAAAAATATTGATTAACAAAAATTGATCCGTGTAAAAACTAAAGTTACAGGAGAGACATGTGTATAAGCCAGTAAATGTTAGAGTCAATTTTCCTAAACTAGAAGAAGAAATCCTTGAATTCTGGGAAAAAAATGATATTTTTCAAAAATCTTTAAAAATGCGGAAAGACCAGCCGGGCGCAAAAGAGTTTGTTTTTTATGACGGACCTCCCTTTGCTACGGGGCTTCCGCATTTTGGGCATTTTGTTCCCAATACAATAAAAGATATAATTCCGCGATACCAGTGCATGAAAGGCAGAATAGTAGAAAGAAGATTCGGCTGGGATTGCCATGGGCTGCCTGTAGAAAACTTAATAGAAAAAGAACTTGGTTTAAATTCCAAAACTGCAATAGAAGAATTCGGCATTGCAAAATTTAACGAAGCATGCCGCGCTTCTGTACTGCGTTATGTGCAAGAATGGCGTCAGACAATTACGCGCCTTGGACGCTGGGTAGATTTTGACAATGACTATAAAACCATGGAACCGGATTACATGGAAACAATCTGGTGGGTTATGAAAATGCTCTGGGATAAAGGTTTGCTTTACGAGGGGCATTACATTCTTCCTTATTGTCCGCGGTGCGCTACAGTTCTTTCCAACCACGAGCTTAACCTTGGCGGGTATAAAGACGTACATGACCCTGCTATCACCGTAAGGTTTAAAATAAAAAATGAAAAAGATATTCCGCCAAATTCATATTTTCTTGCTTGGACAACAACTCCATGGACGCTTCCGTCTAATCTTGCTTTAACTGTGGGCGCGGATATTGATTATGTTTTAATAGAAGATTTATCTGCATCGTGTAATTATATTCTTGCAGAGGCAAGACTGCCTGTTTATTACAAAACCGAAACCGGCAATGCAGCTAATCAAGAAGTTAATAATCAATATAAAATAATCTGGCATAAAAAAGGCGAAGAACTTTTAGGGCTTCAATATGAACCGCTTTTGCCGTATTTTAAAGATACTCCGAATGCATTTCGTATTTTCCTTGGCGATTTTGTTACAACAGAAGACGGTACAGGTATTGTTCATACAGCTCCTGGTTTCGGCGAAGACGATGCCCGTGTATTAAAAGGAAGCGGCATACCTGTAATTTGCCCTGTAGATGCCGAATGCCGTTTTACTGAAGAAGTAACAGATTTTTCCGGTTTATATGTAAAGGATGCAGACAAGGGAATCATAGAAAAATTAAAACAAGAAGGCAAACTTGTAAAACGCGATCAGCTTCTTCATGCATATCCGCACTGCTGGAGATGTTCAAGCCCGCTTATCTACCGTGCTGTTGGTTCATGGTTTGTCAGTGTAGAAAAAATAAAAAATGACATGCTGGAAGCAAATAGTCAAATCTACTGGATGCCTGAACATATAAAAGAAGGGCGATTCGGCAAGTGGCTGGAAGGCGCACGCGATTGGGCAATATCCAGAAGCCGTTATTGGGGGAACCCGCTTCCAATATGGCGATGCGATGAATGCGGAAAAACAATTTGTATAGGAAGCCGCGAAGAGCTTGAAAAACTTTCAGGTGTATACCCGCAGGATTTACATAAACATTATGTCGATGAAATAACAATTCCGTGCTGTAAAAACGGCGGCTCATGCTGCGGTAAAATGATACGTGTTCCGGAAGTTTTAGACTGCTGGTTTGAATCAGGCGCAATGCCGTATGCACAGAGCCATTATCCTTTTAAAAACAAGGAATTTTTTGATAGTCACTTTCCTTCCGATTTTATAAGCGAAGGACTGGATCAAACACGCGGCTGGTTTTATACCCTTACAGTTCTTGCCGCTGCATTGTTTAAAAAACCTGCGTTTAAAACCTGCGTTGTTAACGGTCTTGTTCTGGCAGCCGACGGAAAAAAGATGAGCAAAAGTCTCCGCAACTATACAGACCCTAACGAAGTTATTAACCTGTTCGGCGCGGATGCGCTTCGTCTTTTCCTTGTGCATTCCGCTGTTGTAAAAGCAGACGACCTTCGTTACAGCGATGATGGCGTACGCGAAGTAATGAAAAGTTTAATAATTCCGCTGTGGAATGCTTATAGTTTTTTTGTAACATACGCAAATATCGATAATGTTACACCCGCATCCGCGCCGGAAAAATGCGTTAATCCGCTGGATCAATGGATACTTTCTGAAACACAAACCCTTATCGAAAAAACCGGCGGCGCTCTTGATTCCTGCGATCTTTCACGCGCTATAGATCCAATTTTAAAATTTATAGACCTTCTTAATAACTGGTATATACGCCGTTCGCGCCGCCGTTTTTGGCGTTCTGCCGGTGCAGACGGCGAAAATGACAGCGACAAACTGGAAGCTTACGGTACATTGTACGAAGCGCTCAAAACACTTATAACTGTTTCTGCCCCTTTTATGCCGTTTATAACCGATGCAATTTGGCAGAATCTGCGCAAAGATAACGATCCTGAATCTGTGCACCTTTGCGATTTCCCTGATGTAAACGAAAAACGCCGTGATAAAGCGCTGGAGTTCCGCATGGCATCTGTTATGTCTGCAGTTTCGATAGGCCGCTCCCTTCGTTCTCAGTACAATATAAAAATGCGGCAGCCGCTTCGCAAAGCAGAACTTGTTACGCGCAATCAGGAAGAAAAAAAATCTTTAATCGAAATGTCAGATATTATCCGCGAAGAACTAAATGTTAAAGAACTTGTTTTTTCCGAAAACGAAGAAGATTTAATCGAATACGAAGTAAAAGCAAATTTCCGCATTCTGGGAAAAGAACTTGGAAAAGATATGAAAGCCGCCGCAGCAAAAATAGAAAAACTTTCGCATTCCGAGATTCAAAGCGTTATGGAAGGCGCATCTCTTTCTATAGATATATCCTGCGAAGACGGCAGTGTAAAGCCGCTGGAAATAACTGCAGAAAAGCTTGATATCCGCCGCAATGAAAAAGCATCTTTGCGTGTTTTAAACGAAGGAACTCTTACTATAGGTCTTGATACAGAAATAACGCGCGAACTTAGTATGGAAGGCGATATACGCGATTTAATCCGCGGAATACAAAACACGCGCAAAGAAATTGGACTTTCTGTAACAGATCGTATAGAACTTTTTGTTCATGGTTCGGAATCATTAAAAGAAGCATGGGATTGTTTTAAGGAAACCGTTGCAGAAGAAACGCTTGCGCCAAAAGCCGAATGGGTAAAAACAGACGGGCAGATTTCGTTAGGAACTGCAGCCGAGCCTGACAGTAAGGCAGGCAAAGGTTCCCCTCTTGCAGATGGAGAAGATACATGGTTTGTAAAAATCCAAAAAATATAAGTCTTTTCTGTGTTATATTTTTATCTGCGGTTTTTTTCTCTTGTCAAAGTTTGCCTAAAGCGCCGCAGGCTTTTTTGCAGGAATCGCGTTTTGTTCCGCTTGATACCGGCGCATCGGTATATATTTTTTCCAATGTAAAACAGGCAAGGCAGATAATCGAACTTTTACCAATAGAAGAATTAAAAGACAGGCAGATTCGCCGAATGTTAGACAGAACAGATTTTGTTGCAGCGGCTTTTTTTCCTCCTGGCAGTGCAAAGCGGTTTCAGCTTGTAACATGGGGAAACTATCCCAGTTCACGTATTAGAATTGCATTCAGATCAAATAAAAATTGGAAAGAACGAACTGCCGCAGACGGATATAAATACTGGCACTCGGCGCCTGACAAACTTTCCATTAAACTTTCTTCCAGACAGGTTTTTGTTCTGGCATCATTAAATGATTCGCCTTCTGACCCTGTTTATAGAAACCCGGGCGCTCAAATACCGGAAGGATTCGGCGATTTCGGACAGGCAGCTCTTCTTTCATGCTGGATAGAAAACCCTGGTCCTGCAATTTCCAGATTGATGAATGAAGCGGGAGTACCGCTCAGGTTCCCTGTACAAAAGCTTTTTATTAATTTTTTATCCGCAGGAAAATCCACAGCAGGTTCAGAAAACATTTATGAAGCAGTATTAAGGTTTCAGTTTGATAACCCCTCGCAGGCTCGCGGAATGGCAGCTCTCCTTAATTTGGCTTCCGGTTTTGTGTCCGATGATCAGTTTTTTATGCTGCTAACGGCGAATCCGCCAGTTCAAAACGGGAATAACCTCGATATAAAAACAGCGCCTCTTGGTATAAAAGAGCTATCTTTACTTTTTGAAATTATTTCATTATATTAAGGGTAACTATGCCAACATATGAATATGAATGTAAAAGCTGTTCACATAGTTTTGAAGCTTTTCAATCCATGAGCGAACCGCCCTTGAAAGATTGCCCGGATTGCGGAAAAGAAGTCCGCAGGATTATCTTTGGCGGAGCCGGTATTATTTTTAAAGGTTCCGGTTTTTATGTAAACGACGGAAAAAAAAGTAAAAACGATGTCAAACCTGAATCAAAACCAGCTTGTCCAAAAGCAGGCGACAGCGCACCTTGCGCAAAATGCCCGGCGGCGCAAACAGCATAATGCCAAAACAAAAACCGTTATTTTTTTGCGATAACTGCAGTTACGAAGTAGGGGATGATTTAAAAACCTGTCCGTATTGCGGCAGAAATTTTGTTTCGGTGCGCTGCCCAATCTGCGATTATTCAGGGCCGGACAGAATGTTTCAAAGCGGCTGCCCCATGTGCGGTTATTCCGCTCCTCCCAAACCGAAAACGCCTAAACCAGCAAAGAAAAAACCAGGCCGCAAAAATATCCCTGCAGATGAACCGCTTCCTTTTTGGACATACTTATTAACCTTTATAGCTCTTTTAATAGTTATAGCTATTTTTTCCTGGTTAATTACAAAGTAGCAAAAGCACACCTGCAAGCATATGCACCTTTTATGAAATTACAGTTTTGCTATCTCATCTAGAGAGAGCCCGGTGATTTCGTGTACAAACTCTGGCGTAGAACCCTTAGCTAAAAGTTTCTTTGCTGTTTCATTGTCTTTATGTGTACTGCATTCTTCCCAAGCTTCCTGTCTGCCTACTTCTCTGCCTTCTTGTCTGCCTACTTCTAAGCCATCTTCGCGGGCTTCTTCCCACCAGACCTTCTTTGCATCTTCCAGATTCCATTCTTCCAACAGCATATTTAATACCTCCGAGGCATGTATTTC
>Ga0123356_10000397_pt1 | contig 49777 bp, 41 predicted proteins | sample TergutEmb28metaG_2_FD_92546 | JGI IMG/M metagenome (GOLD analysis project Ga0123356, IMG submission 92546) | Embiratermes neotenicus P3 segment gut microbial communities from Petit-Saut dam, French Guiana - Emb289 P3 | ecosystem: Host-associated > Arthropoda: Insects > Digestive system > Gut ...
GTGTAAGCTCTGGTTCAGTGACCGGTTTTATCTACAGAAAACCTTGTTTTCTGGTCGGGTGGGCATCGGGGTCGCGTAGCGAGGGCGTGAAAAAGAGGATGTAGTTTTGCTACATCCCCTTTTAGTTATCTTATTCTTCTAAACCGTTTTTATGTCTTGTTATCTTCTGTTGCAGTGACTGCTTCAGTGCCTTCGCCTTCATTGGTTGTTTCGGTGCTTTTTGGTTCATGTGTCGCCATATATTCGACGAGGATTTGCTTTATCATAACAGCTATCGGTACGGCAAGGAACATTCCTACTATACCGAGGTATGCACCTCCTATGACAACTGCGATAATAACAAGAATCGGGTTTATTTTAAGAGATGATTTCATTATTCTCGGCTCGATGAAGTTGCCGTCGAGTTGATGGAAAAGCAGCAGACAAAGCAGAACATATAATGCAGTGCTGATTCCGCAGGTTATTAATGTTATTGCACTTATTATAAAAGCGGAGATAATTGAGCCCAAAAATGGTATGAAATTAAATGCACCTGCAATTAGCCCCAAAAGTAATGCATACGGCACACCCCAGATATATAGGATAGTTGTCGCAGCGAAAAAGTTAATAAGGCTGTCCAAACCTTTGCTTGCGATAAATGTTAAAAGTACTTTGTTTATTTGAATCATATATTTGGCGATTCTTTGTGATCTGTCTCCGCTTCTGAAAATCGTAGAGTTTAAGCGTTTAAAAAATGCAAGAATTCTATCCCTGTCGAGCAGCATATATAAGGATATAACCAAACCCATTATCAGACTGAATATACCGCCGACAAAACCCATAACACCCTGTGCAACCTGACCTATCCCGTCAGGGTTCATAAGAGTATGCAAAATATCACCGGATGAGTTTCGTATAGTATTTGCAATATCGAAATTTGCCAAAAATGAATCGGAAGGCAGATTATTGATGTACTCTAAAACTGTGGAAACATAACCCGGAATACTATTCGCCAGAGACACTATATTATCAATAACAATCGGTACAACAAAGCTCAGTACAAGAATAATAATGAGTAAAAGGACTAAGAATATTATTATTGTTGTGACACCTCTTGCATGCTTGGAGATAAATTTCGGCTTCTTCAATTTTCTCAGCAAACGCTCAAGTGCACGATGTGGAATTAAAAGAAAATATGTAAAGAGCACACCATATAATAACGGCGAAATAACAACAAGAAAGCTGCCGATTACCGAGGTAATCTGACCTATATTATCGATGGTCTTGTATATTAGCATTAAAATGATTGCAATTATTGAAATCGGAATCCATTTTCTCCATTCAATATCGGCTCTTTTCATACTTTTTTACTCCTTTTTTCGCAATCTCTTAACAGTTGGTAAAGAAATGAGATTATTGCATTTAATTGTAACATAATTTATTTACTTTTACTATTGCTATTCTTAAAAATAGTGATAGAATGTTAAACGGTGAAATTTGGCATTATGCCTACGAAATATTGGAGGTACAGAAAATTGGCTATTGAAAATCTATTTTGGTTGGGCTATATCGGGGCTTTTGCAGGGCTTGCATTTGCGTTCATCCAAATACGCAAAGTAATGTCCTATCCCGAAGGAAACGAAACGATGGTAAAAATATCATCAGCCATCCGAGAAGGCGCAAATGCGTACATGAAGCGTCAGTATTCCACAGTAACAGTATTTTTCCTAATAATGTTTATACTGCTGGTAGTACTTTCGGCATTTGAACTTGTTAACCAATTCACACCTTATGCGTTTGTTACAGGCGGATTTTTTACCGGTCTATCCGGATTTATCGGAATGAAGATAGCCACGTATGCAAACGTCCGCACAGCAAATGCAGCAAACACAGGACTTAATAAAGCACTCAGAGTAGCATTCTCATCAGGCTCCGTAATGGGCTTTATTGTTAACGGTCTCGGACTGCTCGATATTACAACATGGTTCCTGTTGCTGAAATTTGTCTTTAAGGTAGACGACGCAGGTATTGCACAAACAATGGTTACATTCGGTATGGGTATTGCTTCAATGGCAATGTTTGCACGTGTAGGCGGCGGAATTTTTACAAAAGCAGCAGACGTCGGTGCAGACCTTGTTGGTAAGGTCGAAGCGGGAATACCTGAAGACGACCCGAGAAACCCTGCAGTTATCGCAGATAACGTCGGAGATAACGTCGGTGACGTTGCAGGTATGGGTGCCGACCTTTATGAATCAAACTCCAATGCAATAGTAGCAACAATCGCACTCGGCTTTGCCGCAGGCTACGGCTATGCAGGTCTGCTGCTGCCGATACTTGTTTCTGCCGTTGGTGTTATATGTTCAATTATAGGTACATTCTTTGTCAGAACAAAAGAAGAAACTAATCAAAAATCTCTGCTTCGTTCATTACACTCAGGGGTTTATATAGCAGGCGGCCTTGCAGCACTTGCTACAATACCTCTCACCCTGTGGCTCTCAAGTGCCTCGGGTCCCGCAATGATGAGTCACCAATATGGTATTCTGATTTCAATCCTTGCAGGTATTGTTTCCGGATTTATAGTTAGTTACTCAACAGAGCACTACACATCCGATGCAGCAAAACCGACACGTGATTTGGCAAAATCAAGTGAGACAGGAACAGCAACACTTATGATAGGTGGTCTGTCTCTTGGCATGAAATCAACAGCCGGTCCGATTCTGGCAATTTCAGTTGCAGCAATTATAAGTTACGTTGCATCAGGCGGATTTGCCGGTGACCCGAATGCAGGTCTTTATGGTATTGGAGTAGCAGCCGTTGCAATGCTTGCAACAAATGCAATCATACTCGCTACAGACGCATTCGGACCTGTTGCCGACAATGCAGGCGGAATTGCCGAAATGGCAAAGCTTCCACCGGAAGTCCGTGAGCGTACAGATGCTCTTGACTCACTCGGCAACACAACAGCAGCAACAGGAAAAGGCTTTGCAATCAGCTCCACAGCCTTTACAGCTCTTGCTCTGTTAGCCGCATATGTTAATGAAGCCAACAACTCACTGGATGCTCTCGGCAAGGAGCATCTAGACCTCGGATTAACAAATCCAAGTGTTCTTATCGGCTTATTCCTTGGTGCAGCATTAACATTTGTCTTTGCAGCGTTTTGTATCTCAGGTGTCCATAAAGCTGCACAAAGTGTTGTTATTGAAGTAAGACGTCAGTTCAAGGAAATAACAGGGTTGATGGAAGGCAAAGCAGATGCCGATTACGCCAAGTGCGTTGATATTTGCACTGTCAATGCTCAAAAAGAAATGATTGCACCATCAATTCTCGCAGTTCTTGCACCAATAGTAACAGGTATGGTATTGGGTGCTTCAGGCGTTGTAGGAATGCTTGGCGGCGTAATAGCAACCGGCTTCTCAATGGCAATATTTATGCTCAACTCAGGCGGTGCTTGGGATAATGCAAAAAAATATATTGAAGCAGGAAATCACGAAGGCAAAGGCAGCGATAACCACAAAGCAGCAGTTGTCGGTGACACAGTTGGAGACCCGCTTAAAGATACAGCAGGTCCCTCATTCAACATTTTGATAACCCTTGCCGCCACAGTATCTATAGTTTTCGTAGGAATAGCAACCAGATTCTCATTAATTGATTTGTTTAGAAATATTAATTTCTGAGTAAGATAAAAAATTCGCTCTCGAAATGAGGGCGGATTTTTTTGTTCTTATTTAGAAGACGCTTCGCTTTGCATTCTTAGTATGCAGCACAAGGTGTGCTTTTTCGCTACCCGGTACGCCTAAGAATTCATCGTAGAGCTTCTTTACGTCGGGATTTTCGTGTGATTTGCGTAAGGGGAGACCTTCGTCGGCTTCATAGATTGCTTTTGTACGGGCTGCAATTAGGTCTACGTTGTTGCGGACAGAGTCGCTATGATTTGGCTGACCGCCGCCGTTTATACAGCCGCCGGGGCATGCCATTACTTCTATCATGTGGAATTCCTCTTCGCCGTTCTTAACAGCGTCGAGCAATTCTCTTGCATTTGCAAGACCGGAAGCAACGCCTACCTTAACATCCATACCTGCGATTTTATATGTCACACGCCTTACGCCCTTAGGACCTCTAACCTCGTCAAAGTTTGTAACTTCAAACTTTTCATCAAGCCAGTGGCTTGCGGTTCGCAGTGATGCCTCAAGTACACCGCCTGTTGCCCCGAAGATAACCCCCGCTCCCGTGGCTGCTGAGAAAGGATTATCAAACTCCTCATCCTCAAGGTTTACAAAGTCGATACCATCAGATTTTATCATCCGTGCCAGCTCACGTGTTGTTAAGGCAACATCAACATCCGGAACACCGGCTGCATCCTGATGGTCTCTGCCAAGCTCGAACTTCTTTGCGGTACAAGGAATTATTGAAACAACAAAGACATCCTCGGGCTTGAGATTATTCTGCTCGGCAAAATAAGTTTTCAGCACAGCACCGAACATTTGCTGCGGTGACTTACAAGAAGACAGGTTTTCAATTAAGTCGGGATAATAGTGCTCACAGAACTTGACCCAACCGGGCGAGCAAGATGTAATAATCGGAAGCTTACCTCCGTTTTTAACACGGTCAAGAAACTCGTGTGCTTCTTCCATAATTGTTAAATCAGCAGTTAAAACCATGTCATAAACACCGTCAAAGCCCAACCGCCTGAGTGCTGAAGCAAGCTTACCGGTAACAATTGAACCGAGTGGCATATCAAAAGCTTCACCAAGTGTCACACGAATCGAAGGAGCTGCAAACACAAAAACTTTTTTATTCGGGTCGGCTATTGCATCATAGACTTTCTTAGTATCATCTTTTTCGTGTAAAGCTCCTGTCGGACATACAACCGTGCATTGACCGCAGTAAACACAAGGAGCTTCGTTTAAGCTATGCCCGAATGCACAGCTGATGTTTGTTTTAAAACCTCTGTATACAGCGTCGATGACAGAAACGGATTGCACATCGGAGCATGCCTTGATACAACGTCTGCAAAGTACACATTTAGAATTGTCGCGTACGATTGACGGTGATTCATCATCAATTTCATAATCGTATGTCATACCCGCAAAGGTATTCTCTTCGACACCATAGTCATGACAGAGAGTTTGCAGTTGACAGCTGCCACTTCTGATACAAGAGAGGCACTCTCTCTTATGGTCGGAAACGATAAGCTCAAGAGTATGCTTGCGTGATTCTCTTATTGCAGGTGTATTGGTCTGCACTTCCATACCTTCAAAAACAGGATATACACAAGCAGCAACAAGTGAACGCCCTCCTTTGACTTCTGCAAGACATATTCTGCACGCACCGATTTCACAGAGCCCCTTCATATAGCAAAGGGTCGGAATCTCAATGTTTGCAAACTTAGCTGCTTCAAGGATAGTAATATCGCTCGGAACCTGGAGCGATATGTTGTTAATTTTAATGTTTACTTTATCCATAATTATTTTCGCTCCTTTCTATTGTTTTATTATAGCGTCGAATTTGCATTTTTCCATGCAAACACCGCATTTTATACATTCGCTTTGGTTGATTTCGTGTACAGCCTTTACTACACCCGATATACAGTTTACGGGGCATACCTTTGCACATACTGTACAGCCGATGCACTTGTCGGGAACCACCACATACTTGAGCAGGTCTTTACAAATACCTGCGGGACAGGTTTTATCGACAACATGTGCCTTGTACTCGTCCTTGAAATAACGGTACATTGATTTGACCGGATTCGATGCAGTTTGTCCGAGTGCACATAATGAAGACACTGAAATGTGCTCACATAGCATTTCCATCTTATCAAGGTCTTCCAGTTCACCCTTACCGGTTGCAATTTTTTCAAGAATTTCATATAACCGCTTTGTGCCTATTCTACACGGGCTGCATTTTCCGCATGACTCTTCAACAGTAAAATCAAGGAAAAACTTTGCCATATCAACCATGCAGTTATCCTCGTCCATAACAATCAAACCGCCCGAGCCCATCATTGAGCCGACTGCTGCAAGGTTTTCATAATCAATCGGAACATCAAAGTGCTCGGCAGGGATACAACCACCCGACGGACCGCCGGTCTGTGCCGCTTTGAATTTCCTTCCGTTCGGAACACCGCCGCCGATTTCCTCAACGATTTCACGTAATGTAATGCCCATTGGAATCTCAACGAGACCGACATTTGTGACGTTGCCGCCGAGTGCAAAGACCTTGGTTCCTTTTGATTTCTCTGTTCCCATTGATGAAAACCAATCGGCACCCTTGAGCATTATTTGTGGAATATTTGCAAAGGTTTCAACATTGTTTAGCACTGTCGGTTTACCGAAAAGACCTTTTACAGCGGGGAATGGAGGTCGCGACCTCGGCTCACCGCGATTGCCTTCAATTGACATCAGCAAAGCGGTTTCCTCGCCACAAACAAAGGCTCCGGCTCCAAGACGAATCTCAAGGTCGAAGTTAAAGCCGGATTCAAAAATATTTGTTCCGAGCAAGCCATATTCCTTTGCCTGGTCAATGGCTACTTGCAAACGGTGTACAGCTATCGGATATTCGGCACGCACATAAACGTAGCCTTGATTTGCACCGATAGCATAAGCTGCAATGCTCATTGCTTCAATAACGGCATGCGGGTCACCCTCCAGAATAGAGCGGTCCATAAACGCACCGGGGTCACCTTCGTCCGCATTACAGCAGACATACTTTTGGTCTCCCTCTGCTTTTGCGGCAAATTCCCACTTTAAGCCTGTCGGGAATCCTGCACCGCCTCGTCCTCTGAGCCCCGATGCCTTAATAACATCGATTACCTCCTGCGGAGTCATCTCTGTAAGAGCCTTACCAAGTGCCGCATACCCGTCAAAGCCGATGTATTCATCAATAACCTCGGGGTCAATAACACCGCAGTTACGCAGGGCGACACGGGTTTGCTTCTTGTAAAAACCGGTTTCGCTGAGTGATTTTAAACCCTCCTCCTCACAAACTGTTTCGTGATAAAGAAGTCTTGAGACTATGCGTCCTTTTAAAAGATGCTCGTCAACAATTTCCTTGCAGTCCTCTGCTTTAACCTGAGCGTAGAAGCTTCCTTCCGGATAAATAATCATTATCGGACCCAGAGCACACAAACCGAAGCAACCGGTGTGTACAACCTTGACCTCTTTCTCAAGACCAACTGCTTTAAGCTCTGCTTCAAATGCGTCGCTGACTGCATGGCAGCCCGATGCTACACAGCCTGTTCCGGCACAGAGTAAAACATGAGATCTGTATAATTCCATACCTTACTTCCTCCTATTCATTCTCGTATGCACCGATAGTGTATTCCCCGACAACATTGCCGTTTACGACATGGTCACTTATAATTTTGACCACCTTTTCGGGTGTCAGATGTACATAAGTAACCTTCTCATGTCCGGGAACAATAACATCCATTATAGGCTCGAGCCTGCACATACCTATACAACCTGTTTGTGCAACAGTTACATGCTCAAGGTCTCTTTTTGCAAGCTCCGTTGTTACAGCGTTAATTATCCCGCGCGCTCCTGCAGCGATTCCGCATGTTGCCATACCGACTACTATTCTTGTAGCGTTGTCACCATCCTCGCGCATTGTTGCGTTTTGCTTCATTCTGTCCTTGATTGCGGCAAGTTCAGCCAGTGATTTCATTACCTCGCTCCTCCTGTTAAGTTTTGTAAATGTTCATTGACATATTCTGTAAGAAAAATTACTATAGGCGGACTGTTAAGTGCTGTATCCTCGCCTATTTGCTCCTTTACCTCCTGCGTTGAAAAAACAAACTCCTCATCGTCTACTTTATAATGGAATGAAAAGTTGATATCAGGGTTTAATGATACCAGCGTAACTATAGTTTCAGTCAAATTACCAATCGGTTGTCTGTCAATATGGCTTAAAACAAAGACTGCTGTTATTGTTGTTCCGACACCTACCTCAGAAACAATTTCCATAGAGCCGCCGGTAATCTCCGCTGCCTCCTTAAGAAATGAAATGCCGAGTCCGATTTTTCTGGTTGTTCTTGTTGTGATAAAAGGGTCATCAACTGTTTTCAGAAAATCCTCGCTCATGCCTTTTCCGTTATCCTTAACACTTATAACTACACGGTCTGACTTATAATCTTCTTCAATATTAACTTCAACCGCTGTTGCATTTGCTGCAATAGAGTTTTGTGCGATATCTAAAATATTGAGAGAAAGCTCATCCATCATATCGGCTTATCCCCTAGTCCTTATAATTATCTAAAATTTCCGTGACCATACCCTCGTTAATTTTCCCATATACGTCCTCGTTAATTGAAATAACCGGAGCAAGACCGCAAGCACCGACACAGCGTGCACCATCAAGAGAAAATTTCATGTCGGGTGTGCATTCCCCATCTTTTATACCAAGCTCTTTTTCAAATTTTTCAAGGATTTTTCCCGCACCTATAACATAACAGGCGGTACCCATACAAATTACAATTTTATATTTCCCTTTCGGGGTCAATGAGAACTGCGAATAAAAAGTAACAATGCCGTAGATTTCACTGAGTGATACACCCATACCTTCGGCAACCATTCTTTGAACCTCCTCGGGCATATACCCGTAAATGCGTTGTGCTTCCTGAATTACCGGCATTAACGCACCTTTTTGGTTTTTATGCTGAGCAATAGCATTCATTAGCTCCTGCTCTTGTTCTTTTGTACCTGCAAACGGGATTGTTGCGGCTTGACTCATAATGATTTTTCCTTTCTTAATCAAAATGCTATGAAGCAATACTCATCTTATATTAAACCTATATAAAAATCAACGTAAAAAATCAATTGCAGCTTCGGTTGTCAGCTCGGGAAGCAGTATAAAATTGCTCTTTTCGCTTATTGCCCAGAGCTGATGAGCGTCAGATGAAGTGATTATGTTCTTTTGTGTTGCGATGTCTGTGTTTTTTTCACAAAATCCATGCTCAATACCGTTGGGTGAAATCTCTACAGTGTTTATTTCCAGATGCGGTGGAATAAAACCGAGATTTGAAATTACACTGAATGAGCTTCTGTCAATATGAGCGGGTATAAATGCACCGTTATATTTATGTGTTAAAAAGTAAAGCTCATCAAATGATATAGTGGTAGGTGCAATTAGCATACGTTCAATTTCGCCGGTAACATTATCATTTTCATCGTAGAGTATCTGGTTACCGAAAATATCTATACGGTTGGCTATTTCGGAGAAATAAGAGGTAAGCTCTGATTCAAAGAAAAATGCGGACTCCAAATTACTAAACAAGCATAAAGCGTGTACTTCTTCAACCGTTGACACTTCGATTCCGGGGAGAATCAACAGTTCTTTTCCTAGCTTGTTTAGTGCTGCTTTGGCTGCCTTAACGATTGCAGCAGTATTTGATAACGTGTTGTGGTCTGTTATTGCTATCAGGTCAAGCCCATTTAAAAGTGCCATGCCGACAATATCGTTAGGTGTCATGTCGCTTGAGGCACAAGGCGAAAGTGCGGAATGAATATGCAAATCGTAATAAACAGGCTGCACGGACAACTCCTATTCCTTGCGTCTGATTAAATCTGATAATCTCACTGCCAGTGAAAAAGCACTCTCATCAGAAGTGAAAATGGTCAAATCCTCTTCGTTTGCTTTTTCAACGACATTGTCCGGAGCGGTCAACCCTTCGGGTAAAATGACGCATGAGGCGTCGGTCATAACTGCAACAGCGACCATATTAAGAGATGACTGTACAGTAATCCAAACATCGCCGGGCTGACAGCCGCCAAGCACACGGCTGAGAAGGTCGGAAATATAACAATATTCAATATCCCTGTCAGTTTCGCCGGATAATCTTTCGAGATTAAGCTTTTCAGCCAGTTTATTGATTGTCATGTTTATTATCTCCCTGTATTTTTATTTATGCTCTGTTTTTGATGATGTATTTATGTCTCGAAACGGAGGGGGCATATATTCCTGAAGCTCTGCCATTTCATGAAAAAGACTTGCCATACGTTCACGGAGCTTAAATATGCAATCGCTCTCGTGTGCAACACCGTGAATAATGTCCTCAGCTAAAGCATGACAGGAAGGTGCACCACATGACCCGCAATCTATACCCGGCAGTGTTTCGAAAATGCTTTCAATATCGGCAAGCTTACGCATTGCAACACTTCTGTCTGCATCCAAGCGGAGTATTGAGTTATATTCCGGAGTTTTCTGCCAGTTGAGGATTTTTGTATTCAGACAACTTTTATCGATTGAGTTATCACTTTTTTCCTCTTCCATGGAAAGCCCCATACGTTGAATCCGTGCTCTTGATACAAATGGGTTCTCTACTGCAAGGCAACCCCCGACACAACCGCCCGGACACGCTCCAAGCTCAACAAATCGTGCGGCTGTAAACTTATCGTTCTCAATTTCATCGAGAACTCTGATTACATTGTCAATACCGTCAACAGCTATAAATAATGATTCGCCGATTGAGCTTCCTTCACCACCGGAATATGACCAAGTGATACCTTTAAGACCTGCAACAGACAGGTTTTTTGGTTCCTTTGTTTTTTCCACAACAGGAAGCAGCTTTACAAAAAACTCAGACATGGAAAAAACTCCGTCAATAACCATGCCGTCATAACCGATTCTATACTTTGAAGCCGTTATTTTTGCAGGACACGGAGAAATAAAAAACACACCTATTTCTTCGGGCTTCAGACCGGTTTCCTTAACAGCCTTAGCTCTTGCTGCAATGGCAGCCAGTTCAACAGGTGTAATAGTTTTTAATACATTATCAAGAAGCCCCGGATAACGTACACAAATAAGCTTCACGATTACGGGACAAGCAGAGCTGATAAGAGGTCCGTTCAATAATGCACGTGCCCCGGGGAGTAAGTCTTTGGTGTAATCGGAGACACTTTGAGCTGCCAATGCAACCTCAAAAACATCGTCAAACCCAGCGTTGACCAATGCGGTCAAAATGATGTTGATATCTCGTACACCCTTAAATTGACCATATAGTGACGGTGCGGGCAAGGCAATCTTGTACTTAAAATTATTCATCATAGAAATAGGGTCAGAAATTGCTTTTTTTGCATGATGAGGACAGACCCTTATGCATTCTCCGCAGTCAATGCAATGGTCACTCATGATAACGGCTTTTCCGTTTCTGACACGAATAGCCTCGGTTGGACATCTTTTAATGCAGTTTATGCATCCTTTACACTTTTCAGCATCAAGTGTAACGGAATGTTTTATAGATTCCATCTGCCTCCCCCTTTCGATGAAATAATTGAATGCTTTTATTAATAATAATCATTAGACTCCGGACTTTATGGTAATTACTAAGGTTGTGCCTTTGCCGAGCTCGCTTGTAAGACTGAAATCGTCGCTTTGTTTTTTAATATTAGGGAGACCCATACCGGCACCAAATCCGAGTTCACGGACAGTGTCGGATGCTGTTGAAAAGCCTTCCTGCATAGCAAGACTTATATCGGCAATTCCGGGACCTTGGTCTGTCAGTGTGATTTTAACATAATCCTCGGCAACCTCGGCTTCCGCAATACCGCCGCCGCCGTGTATTACCATGTTAATTTCACCTTCATACATGGCGATGGACGTACGCCTTATGAAATCAGGTGAAAAACCAAGCTTTTTCAGAGTATTCTTAACAGCCGCAGAAGCAGCACCTGCAGATGCAAAATCATCTGCACTGACATGGTACTGTTGTCTAAGAACCTCCGGCATATCAAACGTCTCCGCCCGGTAAACCGGCTTCGTAGAGACGTCCGCACGCAGAGTACATTGAAAAGTCGGTTTTCATAACAACAATACTCTTTTCGTTTGCAAGTGCAACAAGAGCCTCATCAGGTTCCTTGCCTCGTACCAACATGACACAATGAATATCCATCATCTCTGCTGTACGAATACATTGCGGATTGTTTAGTCCGGTTAAAAGCAGACCCTTGTTCTCGCCAAACGCGAGTGCGTCACTCATAAGGTCGGCTCCACATGCTGCATTAATTTCAATCCCATCAAATGCAACCTCTGTGTAGACCTTGGCATTTAGTATTTCCATTACTTGGTCAAGTTTCATTTTATTCACCCTTTCGCGAAAATATAATATGAGCGTAACAATAATACCACTTAATAACAAAAGCCGCAATAGCTACTTTGATTATCTAGCTAATTAAGTCCCCGATAACCTCTCCGGCTAAAATTAACCCAACAACAGCCGGTACAAAAGCTATGCTTGAAGGCGGTTTTTCTCTGTTTGCAGGATTTTCTTTTGAATATACTACTTTTAATGCATCCACTTCACGACTTCGCAGTTCCTTCCTCATTATACGTGCCAGCGGACAAACTGACGTTTCATAAATATCTGCCACCTCAAAGGCTGTCGGGTCAAGCTTATTGGCAGCACCCATAGAGCTTATAACGGGTATACCCGACGATTTACAACGACAGACAAGCTCAAGCTTTGCAGTTATGGTATCAACGGCATCAATAACATAATCATATTTTGAAAGGTCAACAGTGTCAGCCGTTTCAGGCAGGTAAAAAAGCTTGTGTGTATTAATAACGGCATCGGGATTTATTTCCAGCAAACGCTCTTTAATTACATCAACTTTATCTCTTCCGATTGTTTTAAAAGTGGCGATTATCTGGCGGTTAATGTTAGTAATATCAACCACATCACCGTCAAAAACATCAATAAAACCAATACCACAGCGACAAAGTGCTTCGACGGCATGACCACCGACTCCGCCAACGCCGAAAACTGCCACGCGGCAGCTGTTCAGCTTTTCTATATTTTCTTGTCCTATCAGAAGTGCGGTTCTTTGAAACTGCTCATTCATTAACCGACACCGTCTAGCTTAGTGTAAACTTTGAACCGTCAATAATAGAATCATCGTTAAAAACCCAGTCTCGAATATGTGTGACAGTGATTTTCCCGTCTTTTGAACGACATACGGTTTTCTCAATACCGGAATTAATAATTAAACGGCGGCACATACTGCATGAGCTGGTCTCATCAAGCAGTTCGTTTGTTTTTGCGTCAATCCCTGTCATGTATAACGTCGAACCAATCATATCACGACGGGCGGCAGATATTATTGCATTTGCTTCCGCATGAACACTTCGACAAAGCTCATAACGCTCACCGCTGGGGATTTCCAGTTCATCTCTCATGCAGACCTCACGGTCAAGACAGTTTGTTCTACCACGAGGTGCACCATTATATCCCGTTGCGATTATTTCATCGTTTAAAACAATAATTGCACCATATTTGCGGCGGCTACATGTAGAGCGGAGTAATACAGTTTCTGCGATATCAAGGTAATAATTCTCTTTATCCTTGCGGTTCATACGGTAAACCTCCGATAGTATTATTTTTATTGAAATTATAATGTGCAAAGCACTATGTCATTATAGAACTCATTTGGGCTAAAAGCAAGCCTTGGTATCCTTTTTCTTATTGCATATTAAGCCATGGCAAAGTATAATTAAATTCCAATGAAAGAGGGGTATTCATATGTTTTGTTATAAATGCGGCAGTAAAATTGATGACGGAAACAAATTTTGTTCAAGCTGTGGTGCTTCTCAAGAAGTACAAGCAACCCCTGTCGAACCCTCGCAAAATGAGCAAATGCTCCCGATAAATGAGCAGCAACAGTTTACACCACAGGAATTTGCCCAACCAATGTATACACAACAACCTTACGCACAACCTTATATGCAGCAGCCCTACGCACCACCATATCCACAACAACCATATCCGCAACCACCAAAAAAATCCAAAAAGGTCTTATGGATATCTCTTGGCTCTGTAGCTGCTGTTGCAATAATAGCCGTTGCCGCCTACTTTATATTCTTCCAAAGCTTTGGAAATATAGCAAAAATCGGCAGAGCGTTTAGTAATTTTGGGGCAGAAGCAACAGAACGTATAGACAACTCACCACTAAAAGCACTTACAATGCTTCCTGAAATAATGGAAGACGGGACTCTAACGGCGAATGTCGATTATTCATTTAGTCTTTTCGGTGGTGTTTTCGATGTTGATATTGGAGCCAATGTAAAACTGATGTCAAATACAAGTACACGAGAATTTGCATTAAATGCAGCAGTTAATGAGTCAGGTGACTTAAACGAAATTGACCTTAATATTAACAGAGAAAGTCTGGCGATGCGTTTAGGCTTTATTGATAATAATTTCTATGGCATAACATATGATACTTTTAGAGATGATATACGCCCTTTTGGACGCATGGTAGGGCTTGATAATTATACAATGGACGGTCTTGCCGATGTTGTTGATCTACTAAATAATGTAATTAACTATGAAGGAGATTTCTTTGAGGTTAATAAAGCATATGCAGATGCTTTCGCAAGGTTTACGAAGAATCTTAGTATAAAGAGCACATCAACACACATAGAATTATCCGGAGAGCAGATAAACTGCACCGCAGTGGAAGTATTGGTTTCCAAAGACGATATACTTGATTTGTTATATGACTTACATGCTGCACTGGAGAGTAACGAAGATTTACAATTGCAGTTTGAACTGTTCAACCTTCCGACGTCTGCGGTGTTCGGCGGAGGTGTAAGTACTTTTAAACAATACTTAGACGAAATTAAGGATTCAATTAATGAAATTGAGCGAAATTACTACGGCGATATAATCCTGACCTTCTACATCGGCAGAGGGGACAGACTGCTGAGTATGAACATTGATGCAGACTTGGAGATTGACAGACAAGATATCATTGCTGATATTACATTAAATCTCGGGGAATCTGTTTATGATACCTGGGAGCTGATAATAAGTACACCCTTTGACACAGGGACGGTTCAATGGTTATATGATGAACAATCCTCAAACCACAGCAATTCATTAATTATTAAAGCAGATTCAGATTATCAGGTTATAACACTTTCCTCCGAGTGGAATAAAGACAACGGCAGATTCAAGCTGGCGTTTAATGACGGAAGCGGTTGGGTTGAAGGTAGCATTACAGGGTTTTTCAATCACGATGAGAAAAGCTTTAGTCTTGCATTGGATGACTTTTTTGCCAACGAACCTTCACAATCTCTAAGCGTCGACATAAAAGCACAATCCGGTTCTCAGTTTAGGGATGTTAGCTTCATAAATATTGATCAATGGGGAGAATCGTTGATTGACATGGTTTCAGATCTTCTATTCGGACTAATATTCTAGGGGATAAATAAAAATGAGTGAAGCTCAGGCAAAGCAAGCAGAAAAAAATAAAAAACCAAAGAAAAAGAGAGGGCTCCGCCTCCGAACAAAGCTGGTAATGGCATCTATGGCAGTTATGGTCATCCCTCTTGCATTACTGACCGTTATTACATGGAACCAAATTACAACGCTTGGATATCAGCTAAAAGATATCTCGGTTTCTGATGCAACAACGGCACTTAACGATATTGCACGGGATAATCTTGAAAGAATGACTACAGACACTGCGGCATCAATAGCCGAGTTTCTGAATCAACGTGACCAGGATGTGCTTTTACTGGCTCAACTAATGCCTTCGGATGAAGCATATATGGTGTTTTCCGAAAATAGAAACAATAACCTAATCAACACAGGAGAATGGACAATATCAGAAGACGGGATGTCATGGGTGCAGGTGAATCCGGTTATACAAGAAAGTACGTATAGTGTGCCGACAGATATGGCAACCGATGGGGAAACAGGAGATTATGAGTTAAATGCAAACAGTATTAACCATAGACCACCGGAGATTTTTTCACATTTTAATGAGCTGTATCCGTTATATGATGAAATAACCTTTATTGACCTAAACGGTCAAGAGCTCTTTAAATACGTAAATCCAAATACAACAAAAGTGAACCACCTATTAAACGAAGAAAAAATTGATGTTACAAATAAAACCAATACATATATTAAAGCCGAAGTTTACTGGGATGAACTGCAAAAACTGCAACCCGGAGAAATTTATGTTTCAAATGTAATAGGTGCATATGTAAGTACAAGCTATAACGGTATGTTTACACCCGGAGCTCTAAGAAATAACGTACCATATGACCATTCAAACAACAGTGCTCTTATGGAAATCGCAAATCTATCTACAGAAGATTTCATTAAAGCGGCAAGAGAACAGGCTTTTGCAGGTGTGGAAAATCCGGTAGGAAAGAGATTTGAAGGGATTGTACGCTGGGCTACACCCGTAACGGATTTTGAAGGAGAAATCTGGGGATATGTAACAATGGCACTAAACCACGAGCATATCATGGAGTTTGTTGAAAATATGACTCCGATGACAATGCGTTACTCCATAATGCCAAATGTGCATGACGGCAACTATGCGTCGATTTGGGACTTTGAAGGGCGAAGCATTGCTTATCCGAGACACGCAATGATTGCCGGATATGACCCGCAAACAGGAGAACCATACCAAATTGAATCAAACGACGTATCATTTATTGAGGACTCACAAATCAACGGATGGATGGAGCTTACGGAAGATGGCGGTTCCGGTTCATTTTATGTTTATTGGAGCGATTTGTATAAAACGACAACAGCCGGAGCGGTAGGATATTACACAGGAAAATATGCTCCCGACATACAAGGGAACAACCGGGGCTTTGCATTTGTTGCTATAAGTGCCGGAGTTGATTATTTCACAAGGCCTGCTGTACTGATGGAAGAAAGGATGCAGGAAGCTATAACTGAAGATACAAGAGCTAATGCAATGCAGCTGATAATAACCAGCACCGGTATATTCATTCTGATATTTATAGTTGCATTACTTGTTGCATACTCATACACCAGACGAATAAAACTACTGATAGCAGGACTTACTAGATTTCAAAACGGAGAAAGACAGTTTAGGATGAACTCAAGGTCAAAAGATGAGTTCGGTATGCTTGCAGATTCGTTTGATGAAATGGCAGACAGTGTAGAGAGCAGCATTGGCAAAGCAGAACAAGCGAGTGAAGCCAAGGGTAATTTCCTATCAAATATGAGTCATGAGATTCGCACACCGTTAAATGCAATTATAGGTATGACATCCATAGGTGCCGCATCAACGGATATTGAGAAAAAAGACTATTCGTTTAAGAAAATTGATGATGCGTCAAAGCACCTGCTCGGTATAATTAATGATATTCTCGATGTATCCAAGATTGAAGCAAATAAGTTTACTTTATCGGAAACAGAGTTTGTACCCGATGATATGATTAATAGTGTTGTTGATGTAATAAATTTCCGTGTTGAGCAGAAAAAACAGACCTTAACTGTTGAGATTGACCCGGATGTGCCGAACCTGCTGATAGGAGATGACCAAAGATTAACACAGGTAATAACAAATCTGCTGTCAAATTCTGTGAAGTTCACGGCAGAAGGTGGTAGTATAAGCTTAAAAATGTCGCTTGAGGATGAACAGGATGAGCAATGTACTATTCTTATATCGGTCAGTGACACAGGTATAGGTATCAGTAAAGAACAACAAAGTCACTTGTTCTCATCATTTGAACAGGCGGAAGCGAGCACAACCCGCAAATTCGGAGGAACAGGGCTTGGGCTTTCTATTTGTAAAACCATCGTAGAAATGATGGGTGGTAAAATATGGGTCGATTCGGAGCTAGGCGATGGCACACTAATATCCTTAACAGTGCAGCTTGGCTGTGACAGAACCAAAGAGGTTGTACACGATGAGGAATCATTAAGTGAGAATATTCAAATGGTCATTGCAGATGTTGACTTTGAAGGTCATACAATTCTATTAGCCGAGGATTTGGAGATTAACCGCGAAATAGTAATGGCTTTACTTGAGCCTACGAAGCTCAAAATTGATTGTGCTGAAAACGGCGAAAAAGCCGTAGAGGCTTTTTTTGATAATCCGAAAAAGTATGACATGATATTCATGGATATTCAAATGCCTGAAATGGACGGCTTTGTTGCAACAAAAGTAATAAGAGAATCGGGTTTGGAACGGGCAAAGGAAATCCCGATAGTAGCAATGACAGCAAATGCTTTTAAAGAAGACATCGACAAATGCCTTGAAGCAGGCATGAATGGACACTTAGGAAAACCTCTGGCATACGATTTGGTAATTGAAACGCTGAAGGAGTATTTACTTCCCCCGCTCAGCCATTAATACTTCAATTTCGTTTTCGTTAATTCCAACCATTGCTTCTCCGATATCTTCAGATAATTCTGCAAGCATATCCGCATCCGAATAGTTTTTAACAGCCTTAACAATTGCGGCGGCTCTTTTTGCGGGGTCGCCCGATTTAAATATTCCAGAGCCTACAAAGACACCCTCCGCACCAAGCTGCATCATTAGTGCAGCGTCGGCAGGGGTCGCAACTCCACCTGCGGCGAAGTTTAATACGGGAAGCTTACCGTTCTTATGGACATATTGAACAAGCTCATAAGGAGCCTGCATGTTTTTTGCAGTGTCGTAAAGCTCGTCCTCGCTCATTGATGTAAGGCGACGAATCTCGCTTTGCATCATTCTCATATGACGAACTGCCTGAACAACATCTCCGGTTCCTGCTTCACCTTTTGTGCGAATCATCATTGCGCCTTCCTTAATACGACGCAATGCTTCGCCTAAATCTGTGGCTCCGCAAACAAATGCTGTTGTAAACTGATTTTTATCAACATGATATTTATCATCAGCGGGAGACAGCACTTCACTTTCGTCAATGCAGTATATACCTATAGCTTGAAGAATTTGTGCTTCTGCAATATGACCGATGCGGCATTTTGCCATAACAGGAACTTTGACGGTGTCAATTATTTCCTTAATCATTTTAGGGTCACTCATGCGTGATATACCACCCGCAGCTCTTATATCGGCAGGAATACGCTCAAGTGCCATAACAGCACATGCGCCGGCGTTTTCTGCAATTTTTGCCTGCTCGGGTGTTGAAACATCCATTATAACGCCGCCTTTAAGCGTTTTAATAAGGTTTTGATTTGTCTTTGGTTTATTTACTGCCATTTTAACGCTCCCTTTATAATTGTATGCGAGGATAATAATAATGGAAAATCAAGTAAAAATCAAGTAAGTTTTGCATAGGATTCATTATGAAGCTCTTTATTTGAGTAACATTTTCACCAATAGTCCGTTTTTTTGGACTTCTGTTAGTATATACTATATTTAACGCTCTATTTAACGCTCTTAAAAAATATACAATAAAGGGCATTGAAATCTTAATACGTTGATATTATAATATAATAAAAATATACTCTTTTTTGAGGTAAAATGGACATTTTAGAAAAGCTTACAATACTTGCAGACGCTGCAAAGTATGATGTTGCATGTACATCCAGCGGTGTAGACCGTGCCGGCGAAGTCGGCTCAATTGGCAATGCCGCAAAATGCGGTATCTGCCATAGCTTCTCAGCCGACGGTAGATGTATAGCTCTTTTAAAAGTTCTGATGAGCAACGCATGTGTTTATGATTGCACTTACTGCGTCAATAGAAAATCAAATGACATCCCCCGTGCAACCTTTGAGCCTCATGAGCTTGCGGAGCTCATGATTCAATTCTACAGACGCAACTATATTGAAGGACTCTTCCTCAGCTCCGCCGTCTTAAGAAACCCGGACTACACATGCGAGCAAATGATAGAGCTTATATCAATCATACGAAACGAATATCGTTTCAGAGGATACATTCACGTAAAAGCAATCCCCGGCACAGACGAGAAGCTCCTTACAGCACTCGGGCTTCTGGCAGACCGTATGAGCATAAATTTGGAACTACCGTCAAATGATAGTTTAAAGCTGCTTGCTCCCAACAAAACAAAAGAAAGTATTTTTCAGCCAATGGGAATGATAAAAACGGGCATTCATGAAAACCGTACGGATTTAGTGAAATACAGAAACACCCCTAAGTTCGTTCCAGCAGGTCAAAGCACACAAATGATAATTGGCGCAACCCCTGAAACAGACTACCAAATAATAAACCTCTCGGCAGCTCTATATAAAAAATATGAACTAAAAAGAGTGTTTTATTCAGCATATATGCCTGTTTCACAAGACAGAAACCTGCCGGCAATAGATTCAAAGCCGCAGCTTTTACGTGAGCATAGATTATATCAGGCAGACTGGCTCTTGCGTTTTTATGAGTTTGAAGCAACAGAGCTTCTTGATGAAAAAAATCCCAACTTTAACCTGCTAATCGACCCGAAATGTAATTGGGCACTTAATCACTATGACTACTTTCCTGTAGAAATAAACACAGCACCTTACGAAACCTTATTGCGTGTGCCGGGGCTGGGCGTTATAGGAGCAAAGAAAATCCTCAGAGCACGCAGAGTAGGAAAGCTGGACTTTTCTGATTTGAAAAAAATGAGAATAGTGCTGAAAAGAGCACAATACTTTATTACATGCAACGGCAAGACCGTACTCGGTATAAGATACGACCCGGAGGCTGTTCTGCGAGGACTACTATCAGAGCAAAGCTGGGAGCTGGCAGGTTCACCAATGGAGCAACTTACACTATTTGATAATTTGGCAGTTGCCGATAGTGGTGCTTTTAATATAATGGACTCAAAAAAAGAGGAGTTTCTCCAATCAAAGAATAAATTTCCCCAAAAGGAAAGTATTTTACAAGTTAGTGAAAGCTTTATGAGAGGAGAGCGGCAAAAGTGCCTTACAGGACAGATTTAGCATATTTATATGACGGCTCCTTTGAAGGAATGCTTTGCTGTGTGCACGAGAGCTACTATAAAAAGGAACTGCCGTCTTTAATATTCGGTCCGAGCGAAATGCAGGAAACGCTATTTCCCGTAAAAGAAATAGAGACAAATGAAGAGTTCGCACAAAAAGTAAAAATGTCCATAGCCTCATCAATTTCCGGAGAAGCCCTGCACTTAGTTCGTATGTGCTATTTTTCCTGCGAAGAGAGTCGAGAGATTATAATACTAAATTTCCTTCGCATGGGCTATAAAATAGGACATTCCGTAACAAGCATGTTGGCTGATGACACAGTTAAAACAATAACCGATATCGCCCGCACTGTATCAAGAGAGGGTCATTTCTATAAAGAGTTTCTACGTTTTTCCGAATATAATGGAGCACTCGTCTCAATAATTGAACCGAAGAATTTTGTTCTTCCGCTTATTATATATCATTATTGCGACAGATTCCCAAGCGAGCAGTTTCTAATTTATGACGAAACCCATAAACACGCAATAGTTTATCAAAACGGCGAGAAGGCAATAATCCCACTTGAGAATTTGGAAGTGCCAAAAGCCTGCGAAAAAGAAGAAAAATACAGATCCTTATGGAAGCAGTTTTACAACACAATTGCAATAGAAGGCAGAATAAACCCAAAACTCAGAATGAACAACATGCCAAAACGCTACTGGAAGCATTTAACTGAGTTTTGGGATTAACAGCAGGACAGGAAAATGGCAAAGTTTTTAATGTCACCTCAAGCTTCCCAGATATCCTTCAAGTATCAATGATGCGGCTACGGCGTCTATTGTATTTTTACGTTTCTTTCCAAATTTTCCGGCTTCGGTCAGCACTTTATTAGCACTCATTGTTGTTAAGCGTTCATCCCAAAGTTTAGTATCAATATCGCAAATATCACGAAGCTTATGTACGAAAGCTTCGCATTTCTCTGCTCTTTCACCAATAGAGCCATCCATATTTTTTGGGTACCCGACAACAACACAGCCGACTGATCTCGATGTGGCTTCCCGGGCGATAATATCTGCAAGCTCGTCTGCTTTTCGGCAGTTTATGACCCAAGCATCCCCGACAAGAGTTGCAGACTCATCGGAAACAGCGACACCCGTACGAGCGTCGCCGTAATCTATTGCCATAATTCTCAATTATTCTTCCTCATCGCTTTCTTCGGCTGCAACAAGCTCTGCTATTTCATCTGACTCATCCTCTTCTTCGATGGCGTCAAGAAGCTGTCTATACCAATAAAGCGAATCTAAAAATGCTTTTGTTATTTCTTCGATGTCAATTTTATGGCGAACCATAATGAGCGAGGCGGTGTGCCAGTCGGCATGCTCATAAGCAAAGATTAATTTTAAAACATCACTGAGCTGACCTTTACGCTCAAGCAGTGCGTCTCTTATTTCTCCGGATGCAGCAACCTCATCAATTGCTTTGCCGAGAGGCATTTGCAAGATTACATCAAGTAATGAGAAAAGCCCCGAGATGAACAAGGAACCTGATTTTATCGCCATTTCAAAAGCGGGAGCCAGGTTTTCTGCAAATTTTGCACGTATCAAAGAAAGTCGTGTCACTTCACTGGGTCTGTCTTCGCCCATATTAACCGAAATAGCAATCGATGCCCACTTTTTGACTTCATTTTGCCCGAGAATAGCAACAGCATTTCGTATTGAGTCAATTTTCCGGCTTCTATCCGGATTCATTGCATTAATAAACCTGAGTAGTGAAATGGATAGTGCAGGGTCACGCTCTATTATGCTCGCAGCTTCTCCAAGGTCAAAGGTATCCATATTAATTTGACCGAGCAGCTGCAGTGCGTTTATTTTAAGCGGTGATACATCAACGGTGCCTTTTGTTATCGGCTGGCTATAGAAATTACCGGAAAGTAAAACGCCGCGGGCACCTGAGTATTTATCAAAGCTGTCCATATCGGGAACATCGGTAATAACAAGCTTTGTTTTAAAAATGAATGGGCGGATTTCCTTAAGCTCGACATTAAAATTGGGGTCTTTACAGCTAAGCAGCACATAATCAAATACTTTAACAGCAGTATCCATGCTGATTGCTCTCGGAAAACCGTCAATTGCCAGACGATATCCGTTGCGTTGCAAAATCCCAAGCTTTGCGAAAGCCGCATTATCCTCAAGTGTTTCTTTATCGATTACGCAAACAAGATTTTCCGTAGAAAGCTGCATACTGAGCGGCATGCCTATTAGAAGCTGATATTTACTGATTTCTACAAAAAAATCATTTTCACCTGCAAAAGGCTCCGTACCTATTTCGCGAACAAACTCCAAAGCAGGTGCCAAAAGCTCACCACCCAACATACGATGGTCTTCGGCAGAGCCAAGAAGCTTGTCTCCGTCTTGGGTCATCATTCTGTAAGCGTGGACTTTCATTTCTGCGTCAAAAAACGGAACCGAACCGATAAAAGATCTCAAGGATTAAACCCTCCCTACGGTCTGTATTGTCACCTTGACAAGCAATTTTCCCTAGTATACACTAAACCAAAGGGGAAATGCAAATGGGAATTATATTAGGAATAGATGTAGGCGGATCCACAACAAAAATTGTCGGACAAAAAGACGGAGAATGCTTTGGGATGCTTCAAGTTAAAGCAGCCGACCAAGTTACATCCATGTATGGAGCAATAGGCAATTTACTGTCAAAACACGGATTTATTCCAAATGATGTTTCGTCGATTTATTTAACCGGCGTAGGAGCATCATTTATTAATGAGCAAATTTACGGTATAAAAACTCATAAAGTTAATGAGTTTACGGCAATCGGTCACGGTGCGTTAAATATGACCGGTCTGACGGAGGCGTTGGTTGTCAGCATGGGCACCGGTACAGCGTTTGTAAGAGCAACCGCAAATGAAATAACACATCTCGGCGGCTCGGGAGTGGGCGGAGGAACGATTATCGGGCTTGCCTCGCAAATGGTAGGAAAAAGTGATGTTGACGCTGTAATAACACTTGCAAATGAGGGCAATCTTGAAAATGTCGACTTATTTGTCAGTGATATTTTATGTAACGAAGTTCATTCACTTCCATCTGACTTGACGGCAGCAAACTTCGGCAAAATAAAAAGTACGGCATCGAGTTCGGATATCGCACTTGGAATTATTAATATGGTTTTTGAAACAATTGGTATGTTAACGATGTTTGCACTCAAAAATGATAAGATAAAAGACTTAATCCTTACAGGCACACTGGCAACATTCCCGCAGGCTGATATGGTTTTTTCAAAATTCAGTAAGCTTATGGGGCTAAAATATACAATTCCGAACGACGCAATATATGCTACTGCACTCGGTGCAACACAGCTCAGCTCTAATCGGTGATTTCTTCAAAAACGAACCGCTCGGTAAAATACTCAACAAGCAAATCCACACATGCACCATAGGATTTGATGCCAAGCTCCTGGTTATGCGACTTAAGAAAATTGTCGTAAACCGAGTTTACGGCATCATTTGTTGTTTCAGCAACAGATGTAAGGAATCTGTCGAGAAAATCTATACCGGTAGTTACTGTTGTTCGTGTAGCCCAAAACTTCGCATTTTCATATTGGTCAAGTCGAACATGATAGGATAAACTGTCTACAACTTCTACCCACTCCTCACTGACACTGCTCGAAAACGGGAAATCACTAAACATTATTGCACTGAGGAGATAATTAAGCCCTGACAGATAACCGGCATATTGGAATGTTAAATTATCAGATGTTATGCAAGCAACTATTGCAACAAAGGTGGCTTCATCCTCTGCGAAAACTCCAAGCTGATGAGCATGCTCATGTGCCACTGTTGCCGGCATATATGTTCCGGGAGGGTGAGTGTTTATCATAGACTCACCCGTTAGTGCAAAGTACATACCGGAATAACCGGTTATGCTCATAAGCCAGGAGTAAAGCATTGATTTTGGAGAATAAAGTCTGCCCGAAAGACTTGGGAACTCTTGTGATATATTTTTGTAAACAGATAATGACTCAGCGAACATAGTATGACGATTTGCAATATAATTACCTTCATTATCGCGTTCAACCAGGTCAGAAAGCTCATTTGCTTTATCGGCAAACAGTTGAGTAACTATAACCAAGTCCTCGAATGCAACACCATCATCAGAAAAATTATATCTTTCAGCAAATCCTGTTGCATGATAACCACTGCTCCATAACCAACAAAATAACCCCCAGATATAACAAGCAATAACAAGCAACGGGAGAAAACGCCTGCCGAGCAGCTTCCATTTTCCCCGTCTGCGTGAGGTAGCCATTATAGATTTCACTATGTAATAGATAAAAAATATTATTGCGGCTGTGCAAAGAATTTCCATCAATGAAAATGGATATATTGAACTGACTAAACTAAAAAAACTGCGTATGGGTAATGAAATATATGTAACGACCCAATCCATTGTCGCTCTCGAAGAACGAAACACATAGAAAAGAGCCGTTAAAACTACGGGAAAAATACAAATCGCAATTGTCACACCAATAGGAGTCCTGATGTGCTCACGAAACCACTGCTTAATTTTTTCAGTTTTTGTAAAACTCATTACCTATCTTCTACCACTAAAGCGACGCAGAACAGCATTACCAATAACAGATAAAGCCAACTGCTCGCTGACACCGCCTCTTTTATATGCTTCCATTGGCATTCCGTAAACAACACAGGATTCCTCATCTTGCCCTATTGTATGTGCTCCTGTTTGCTTCATAGTAACAAGTCCTCTTGCACCGTCGGCTCCCATGCCTGTAAGCAGTACTCCGACAGCATTTCTGCCTGCAATTTTTGAAACCGAGTCAAAGAGCACATCAACTGACGGACAATGTCCGCTGACCTTTGCGCCGGCTGACAGATTTACATAATATCCACTTGCATCCTGACGCAAATACATCTGCTCATCACCGCCGGGTGCAATAAGAATTGTGCCTTGTGTTACACGGTCTCCGTTTTTTGCCTCTTTAACACTCATTGCACAGATTCTGTCAACACGCTCAGCGTACATTTTTGTAAAGACGGGTGGCATATGTTGAACAATAACCACGCCCGGTGTATTGGCGGGGAAATGCTTTACAACTTCGATAATTGCTTCTGTGCCACCGGTTGATGCTCCGATGGCAATTATATTTTTTGATGATGCTCCTGAAACGGTGGGACGTGCAGCAGGAGCGGAAGGAGTCGGTCTTGCGGCGGGTCTGACTGCAACCTGGTCTGCATATCTTTGCGTATGTGCCTTTGAAGCGATTTTTATTTTTTGGATTATCTCCGTTATAAACTTTGACTCGTCAAAACCGGGAGTTGAACCGGGTTTACCGACAAAATCAATAGCACCGTTATGCATTGCATCAAAGACGTTGCCTGAGAGAGCACTGATAACAATGGTTTTTACAGTCGGGTGCTTCGGCATTATTGTGCGTAAAAACTCATCGCCACGCATTCTAGGCATTTCCATGTCGAGAGCAATAACGTCAGGGCGAAGAGATTGTATATTCCTGGACGCTTCAACGGGGTCGCCAAAGCTGCCGACTATTTCGATGGACGCATCCTTACCGACATTTCGCGTCAGAAACGTTCTGAAAAACAGAGAATCATCAATAACAACTAAACGAATTTTTGACATATATCAAAGTCCATTCCTTTCACAGAACATAGAACGTCCGTTCATTATAGCAAGAAATCATTACTCATTCAATGCTTTTTGTATATTATTAACGATTTTATTCATTTTTTCTAAAAAATTTTTATATTTACCATTGACTAAGCGAGTCAATAATGATATTATGCCATTGACTAATATAGTCAATGGTAGCTTTTAGGGAGGTGATATAAATGGATGAAGCCTTAGAATCACATAAGATAATGACAATGGAGGCGGATAAACGGGACAGAGTCATAAACGCAGCCATGAGGGAATTTTCAAAAGGCTTTAAAAGTGCATGCACAGACACAATTGTTCGTGAAGCAGGAATATCAAAAGGATTATTATTTCATTACTTCGGAACAAAGGACGGTTTGTACAGCTTTATCTTACAAAATGCCTGCAACATGATTTATGAAGAATACTACACACTAATTGACCTCAAGCAGCAGGACATCATCGAGAAAATCTGGCAAATGACACTCTTAAAAATTGATTTATCTTATAAGCATCCGGCACTTTTTGAGTTTTTGGCAAAAGCATATGTCGATTTACTGGAAAATCCCAATGATGAATTTTCAAAGTATTTTGAGAAAACACGGTCAATCGCAATAGAAAAAGCACTATCAGACATTGACACATCGTTATTTAAAGACGGAATCGACGCAAAAAAAGCTGCAAACGTAATATTATGGACACTCAACGGTTATTCAACATCTCAAATAGACGGGTCAATGCGAATGGAGGATTACCAAAAAGAATACGAGCGATATCTTGGAGATATGAAGGAATATATCGATTTATTCAGAAAAACATTTTATAAATAAAAATATATAAATATATGGGAGGAAGAAATGTCAGAATTCAGTTTGGAAATTAATGGTTTAACAAAGAAATTCGGAAAATTAACGGCACTTGACGGTGTAAGCGTAACCGTCGAAAAAGGCGAGGTGTTCGGATATATCGGACCGAACGGAGCCGGAAAAACAACAACCATTCGCGTAATGCTCGGCATTCTAAAAGCGACACAAGGAAATGTTAAGGTATTTGGAATGGACGCATGGCGGGAAGCGGTTGAGATTCACAAAAAAGTTGCATATGTTCCGGGCGATGTCACATTATGGCCAAATCTGACGGGCGGCGAAGTTATAGACCTGTTTGTAAATCTGCGAGGCAAGCATGATAAATCGCGTCGTGAAAAGCTGCTTGAAATGTTTGACCTTGACCCGACAAAAAAATGTCGCACATACTCGAAGGGCAATCGTCAGAAGGTTGCACTTGTTGCAGCATTTGCGTCCGACGCAGAGCTGTTTATACTTGATGAGCCGACCAGCGGACTTGACCCTCTGATGGGGCATATATTCCAAGAGTGTGTGCTTGAGCAAAAAAATCTTGGTAAGGGTGTTTTCCTTTCGAGTCATATAATGTCAGAAGTCGAACAGCTTTGCGATAAGGTCGGGATAATTAAAAGCGGAAAAATAGTAGACACCGGAACCTTGGGAGAGCTGAGACACCTTACACGTGTCAATATGAAAATTGAGACAGAAAAGCCTGTTGAAGGACTTGCTGAGCTTGCCGGTGTACACGGAATCAAAGAGGACAGAGAAGGCTTGGACTTCCAGGTTGACTACGAAAGTGTAGGTGCCGTTGTGGAATTCATTGCAAAATACGGAGTAAAAAAATTCGAAAGTGCACCGCCGACTCTTGAAGAGCTCTTTATGAGTCATTACGACAAAGTGGAGGTGTAATTTATGTTCCACGGTGATTTTAACAATACCGGTACATTAATAAAATTCATTTTCCGCCGCGAAAAAATTGTTTCTACTATATGGATATTAATGTTGGTGCTTTTCTCGATGGGGGTTGCTCCTGCAATGGCAAATATGTTCCCCGATACAGCTTCACGCACTCAGTTCGCAACAGCGTTTAACAATCCTATTATGATAGCAATGATGGGACCCATTTACGGAGCGGATAATTACACATCAGGTGCGATGTACGGCGGCTTGATGATTGTGTGGTATGCAATTGCAGTTGCTGTCATGAACATCTTTTTTGTAGTACGCCATACCCGTGCCGATGAGCAAGCCGGGCGTGTTGAAGTAGTACGTTCGCTGCCAACAGGCAGACTTGCAAACTTAAATGCAACAATGATTTCCGCAATGATTCTAAACCTGATTCTCGGGTTGATGACAGGTCTGGGTCTCGCTGTTCTTGGTGTGGAAAGCATGGACTTTGCGGGAAGCATGGTGTATGGAGCGGCAACAGCAACAATAGGAATGGTTTTTGCTGCAATAGCTGCGGTGTTTTCTCAGCTTTCATCAAATGCAAGCGGAGCAACTGGAATGTCATTTGCAAGCATAGGTGCATTCTATATGATACGTGCTGCAGGTGATATGGAAGGTATTGAGATATTATCATGTATCAGCCCGCTCGGCTTGGTACTCCGCTCACAATCATACGTTGAGAACAACATCTGGCCTTCATTATTGCTGTTTCTTATTGCAATAGTATTATCACTGGTTGCATATAAGCTTAACTCAATACGCGATCTCGGACAAGGCTTTATAGCCGCAAGACCCGGACGGGCGACAGCCTCTCCACTTTTACACTCACCATTTGGTCTGGCATGGCGACTGCTACGTACACCTCTGATTGTTTGGTCGATAGTCATGCTTTCGTTAGGTGCGTCATATGCTTCCGTTGTAGGTCAAATCGATTCGTTTATAGGTGACAGCCCCGAATATATGACGATACTCGGAGTTCCCGTTGATCTACTACCGACGCTATCACAAGCAGACCAATCAAAAATGATTGTAGAAAGCTTTGGAATATTTGTCACGCTCATGATGACACTCGTTGCAATCGTGCCGCTTATAAATGCAGTGCTGAAGATACGTACGGAGGAAAGAGAAGGGCGAACGGAAAACGTTGTATCGAGAGCAGTGCCGCGTTGCAAATACATGGCAGGATACGTGATACTCGCATACATCGCAAGTGTAGTAATACAGTTTCTGACAGCAATCGGGCTCTACGGAACAGCTGCATACATGACCGGTGATGCAAATCCGTTTGTTTTCAGCGAGCTTATGCAATCCTTCTTTACATTTCTCCCTGCATTGTGGATAATGATAGGCTTCACAGTCTTCATTGTCGGAATGTTCCCGAAAGCTACAAGCGTAGTCTGGGGATACTTCGGGCTTGTAACATTCACATCATTTATAGGACGCCTTGTATTCACAGGCAATTTGGAATGGATAATGAACCTAACCCCCCTCCACTTCGTCTCACAACCCGAACCGCTGAAAGACTACGTAATAAACTACATCCCACTATTTGTAATGACAGGCATAGCCGCAGTCCTGACGATAATCGGCTTCATCTCCTACAGAAAACGCGACATGATTTGGTAGAAAAACTTGCAATCCCTGCCCGAATATGCTAGTATCAAAACCGTATCTAAAATACATATACGGCATATGCGCCCGTAGCTCAGCTGGATAGAGCGTCTGGCTACGGACCAGAAGGTCAGGGATTCAAATTCTCTCGGGCGTGCCAGTACGGGTGTTCTTATAGGATATTAATTATCTTAATAAGGACACCTTTTAATATAGACTTGCAATATGGTCTGTAGTATAATTTTGCATGATACTTTTATGAAATATATACCGTCTTGGAGGGTCAAAATGAGCAGTCGCAGCAATGATCAGGGAAGAGCTTACGAGTATGCGTGGCTTGTAACATTGGAAAGAGAAATTGCAAAAAAACGCAAAGCTATTATTGAAGAAAACAGCAGTTTTATTGCTGTACAAAATGCATGGAATAATATTGACTGTTTATTACAAGAAAAATACATGACAAGTGCTCTTTCCGCTGTAGATACTTTATTCGATATTGAACCTCTTATACTTGAAGATAATGGCGATATTTTAACACTGAAAATTCAAGCAGATGATGCAGGTAAAAGTGGTGATGTACGTGATTTGTTGATTATCCGCTGCGGAATTGAGTGGGAAATAGGGCTGAGCCTTAAACATAATCATTTTGCAGTTAAACACAGTCGATTATCAAAATCACTTGATTTCGGAAAGAAATGGTTTGGCATTAACTGTTCGCAGGATTACTGGGACGAAATTAAGCCGATTTTTTCATATCTTCAATCAGAGAAAAAGAAAGGTGCAAAATGGAGCGATCTGCCGGCAAAGGAAAAAGACATCTATATGCCTTTATTAAATGCATTTATTAATGAATTACATAGGAGTAACTCAATATGCGATAAAGTGCCTGCAAAGATGATTGAACACTTACTCGGACAGTTTGATTTCTATAAGATAATAGGGTTAAGCAAAAAACGAATTACCCAAATACAAACGTTCAACATACGCGGTACTCTCAATCAGTCCGGGCAAAACAAAAAACCTTCTCAAAAAATTCCGCTTGCTAATCTCCCAACGAGAATTGTAGACATTTGTTTTAAACCAGGAAGTACAAACACAGTAGAGCTTTATTTAGATGGGGGTTGGCAGTTTAGCTTTCGCATACATAATGCAAGCACTTTAGTTGAAACAAGTTTGAAGTTTGATATACAGATTGTCGGTGTGCCATTAAATATCATATATATCGAATGCAGGTGGACTCAGTGAACATAATAAGTTTATTTTCAGGTGCAGGTGGACTCGATTTAGGCTTTGAAAGAATAGGCTTTAATATCGTATGGGCAAATGAATGTGATAAAACAATATGGGAAACATATGAAGCAAACCATAAAGCACCACTGGATAAAAGAGACATTAGAGATGTTAACTCTGCTGATATACCCAGTTGTGACGGCATCATCGGAGGTCCTCCATGTCAAAGCTGGAGTGAAGCCGGTGCATTGCGAGGCATAGATGATGCAAGGGGTAAATTATTTTATGAGTTTATCCGTATATTAAACGATAAAAAGCCAAAATTTTTCCTTGCAGAAAATGTGTCCGGTATGCTTGCCAATAGGCATAACGAAGCAGTCCAAAATATAGTAGAAATGTTTAAAAATGCCGGATACACTGTTTTTATCGAACTGTTAAATGCTGCTGATTATGGAGTTCCGCAAGATAGAAAGCGCGTTTTTTATCTTGGTATTAGAAGTGATTTGAATAGAGCATTCAGTTTTCCGCCAAAACGAAGCAGTAAAATTACTTTGCAACAAGCTATATCTGATTTGAAAGACAGTGTTATACCTGCATTGCCAAAAAACAAGACAAATGGTGATAAATGCACTGTGCCAAATCATGAATATATGACTGGCGGTTTTTCTACGATTTATATGTCAAGAAACAGAGTTCGCAGTTGGGACGAGCAGTCATTTACAATCCAAGCTGGAGGAAGACATGCCCCCATTCATCCACAAGCTCCAAAAATGAAGTTTATCGAACAAAACAAAAGAGAATTTATCATGGGTTCTGAGGATTTATACAGACGTTTATCGGTTCGGGAATGTGCGAGAATCCAGACATTTCCCGATGGTTTCAAATTTAAGTATACCGATGTAGCAGATGGATATAAGATGATTGGGAATGCCGTGCCTGTCAGACTTGCCAGTTACATGGCAAAAGCAATTATGTTATGTATCAACAGTGAACCGGGTAGTGTTGTAGCTGAGAATCAGCCGGAATATCATGATGCGTTTCAATTGAGTGATAAAGTTTGGATTTAATAGAATGTAATTTAATTAATTAATGGAAGGAGTTCGATAGAATGAAAGCCACGGAAACAACAATACTAAAGTTTATAGGAGGTTTGGACAAAGCATTTATAATACCTCCATTTCAAAGGAACTATGAATGGGATGAAACTCAATGTCGGGAGTTATTTGAAGACATACTGCAATCATGTAAAAGTGGTAAACCCCACTATCTTGGAAATCTTATTTACTACGAAGGAGAAAATGACGGAGCATCTTTCACCGAGATAGTTCTCGTGGATGGGCAACAGCGTGTTACTACGGTATTAATATTGTTATGTGCAATACGAGATATAATCAAAGACGATGATTCGAGAAGAGAAAACATAAATCGTAGATATTTATTAAATGATACAAATGGAAGCACAGAAGCATATCGAATTCGTTTAAAGCAAACTGCATATGATTCGAAAAGTTTTGTTTCAATGATTGATGGAGAAATGCCGGAGAGTTCTACCAGCAAGGTAATCCAAAATTATTGGTTCTTTAGAAAGCTTATAGAAGAAAGCGAAATAGATCCAATAGAATTATATGAAACGATACCAAAGTTAGAAGTTGTTGAAGTAAATCTGCTTATTGGAGTACATTTACTGGCGGCTGATAAATTAGATACTGTCCAGAAAGTTTTTGAGAAAATAAATTCAACCGGAAAACCGCTGACGCCAGCTGACTTAATAAGAAACTTACTACTATTAACACATTCAGCAACTGAACAAGAGAAGCTTTATGAAAAATACTGGATTGAAATTGAAAATACCCTTAAGAGTGAGAATATATCTAGGTTTGCCAGAGATTTCTTAATTATGAAGATCTTTGATGATGTTCTGGAAAGAAACATTTATAAGTTATTCAAAGACTATTTTTACGAAATAAAAGCAAAAAATGAAGACATGTTAAGCGAGATGCAAAAGTATTCAAAATTCTACGCATGGTTACGATTTGATAACTGTCCTGATTCAACAATCAAGCGGTATATAAAAATGTTAAATATTCTAAAAACAGATGACGTTTATCCTTTATACTTATATTTGTTATATAATATGTATAATGTAAATATTGCTGAATTGCGACAAATACTTAAGTTAATAACCGACTTCATGTTAAGGTATCGAATTGTTACACCATCAGGTGGAGGCGGTGCACTTCGCACTGTTGTACAGGAGTTGCTTGAAAACATTGTTGGTGGCATTGTTAACTTAACACATGACGATATATACTTTGAATTATCAAATAGTATGACATTACAGGGTAGATTTCCGGATGACGAGGAGTTTAAGCAAAATTTGATGGCAGATGTGAATACATTGTATGCCCGTGTTCTTTTGTTAAAAATAGAAGAAAGTGAAACAAAAAACATTCCTGTTGAAATAAGCGAGGTCACTGTTGAACACCTCATGCCACAAGTGTTGTCAGAGTGGTGGAAAAAGCACTTAGGAGGTGGAGAAGAGGCAGAAAAAACGCATAGAGAGTACCTAAATAGTATAGGTAACTTAACACCAGTGTCACAAAGCTATAACTCATCAATGTCAAATAGACCATGGAGCGAAAAAATAAGTTACTTAAAAGATGTACAATTCATGATAACATCCGAGTTAGCTGAGACGTATGATGACTGGGGTAAGGAGTATATTGAGAAAAGAAATGTCTTAATGGCAAATAGGGCGATAAAAGCAGTAACCGGACCATTACCGAGAACCAGACCTGTTAGAACAAAGAAAAATACTGATGACTATAGTCCCGGTATTTATCCTTTGTCAGACACTGTATCACCAATGAATGGATCTACACCTATTGCCGTATTACACGGAAGCTCCAGAATTGAATGTTCTTGTTGGAGAGACTTATTATTGCTGATTAGTACAATATTAATTAACATCGACGAGCAATGCTTCAGAGAAATTGTTAGTAGTAATATAATTCATAAAGCTACCAGCAGAAAAAATTATCCCGAAAAAGATCCAATCTTCACAACAAATCCAAATTTGCTGATAGAACCAAGGAGCATCATTGAAGATACTTTTTATTGCGAGGGATGTTTAAGTAGTTCCAGAGCACGAGTATATGCAAGGCAGCTTCTTGAGGTATATGGCTGTGTTGATGATTTTAGCATCGAAATAATATAGTAATGAAATTGTAACCACTCTAGAGAAAAATGACTATAGGGTTATTTTTCGCTGCCCTAGTATGTATTTAATACTGTTCGACGTTTAGGAATGGTCTTAGAATGTAGCAGATGATGATGAAGGCCATGAAGGCTATGATTATTATGTGTAAGCGTTTTTTGTTTTCTATTTTGCTGTACATTTGATGGAAAAGTGGTGCCAGTAGTTTTACCGAGATTACACTTAATATGCCCCATGCAAGTGATGAGCTTATGCAGATTCTGCCTTGGAAGTTCATGAAGAGTTTTGAGTAATCCCATAGCTTCATGCCCAGCACGTCTTCACAGAAAACACTTGTTGCGTATTCAAAAATTGTAAGAACAAACGTGCCCACAAGAAATAGTTTAATCGGCTCCTTTGCAAGAGGCTTAAAGCACCATATCAGTACTGCACCGCCGATACCGTACATTAATATAAAAGGCAGCCCCCATAAAATCGGGAATCCGTTAATACGGGAGATAAAGAGCATTCCTCTTGCTGTGAGAGTTCCAAAGTGTATCCAAACCTCAATCGTTTCAAAAAGCCATCCGACAAAACCACAGAAAATCAATGTAAATAGAATTTCATAAATTCTTTCTTTTCTTTTTTCGACAAACCCTACAACTAACGAGAGCTCGGAAGCCTGGTGGTGATGAGGCTCTTCTTCTGCTTTATGCTGAACAGCACTGATTATATAAAAAGAAGGTATAACCATGCCGATATACACAAAAATATTATTGAAAAAATCGTGAAAACCAACACTATAAACATCCCACACATGAGACACAATAAAAAGAAATGCGGTTAATGTACCTAAATGAATGAATGTGTTTGCCTTCTCCGGATTTTTGATATTTTTTAAGCTGTAAATACCTGTGAATAATTGGGTAACACTGCTAAGTATAGCGATTGCAATTCCAATTCCGGCAAAACGTCCCAGTGCATTGGAAATTTCTCTGATGTTGTCGTTACTTCCGAAAATTAGTAATAAACCAAATACCAAAACAATAAGACCAACCAACACAGCAAAACTGCCGGATATTAGCATTAAGATACTTGTTATTTTGAAAAATCTAACCCTTTTACTCACTGTATAGTCCTCATCAATGCTTCAAGAGCTTCTAAAGCAGAATCAAAATCAAATTCCTCTATGAATGTTACAACCTCGTCGCTGCTCGGTATTAGACGGAGGTTTTCAATCAGTTCCAGACATTCAAGATTATTATCCTCGAGCAATGGCTTCAGCTTCGCCAGTAACTCGCGGGCATCCTCTGTAAATAAATGTGTCGTAGCATCTTCTTCTTTGCTTACTTCGGAAACTACCGTCTTAAGTTCAGCCATTACCAGCTCCAGCTCTGTTTTTAAGGTTTCTCTTTGCTCCGGTGTAACCAGATTTTGTCCGCTTTTAAGGTTTATCTCTACATTCTCAGCTGCCTGTTGCAAAAGTGCTTTGCCCAACTGCCCGGCATTACTCTTTAATGTATGCGTCAGTCTGTGTGCAAGTGTTATATCACCTGTATCCAAAGCTTTTATGATGTCCGCATAAGTGGTTTGATTTTTCTTGAAGAAGAATTCTCTTAGCTTCTTTTGTATTTTTTCGTTTTCCGTATCTTGTCGCTGCTCATTTACCACAGTGAAACCCTTTGCAGTAATATACGTCAGCAAACAGCTCCAAAGCTCCTGAGATGTAAATGGTTTACCAAGTGTGTCGTACATTCCGCAGTTTTTGTAAATCTCCACGTCATTTGCCATAATATTCGCGGTTAAAGCTACTATAGGTGTTTTAATCCCTAGCTCTGTCATTTTGGAGGAAGCCTCCAATCCGTCCATAACGGGCATATGGATGTCCATAAAAACTAAATCAAACGGTTTCTCCGGGTCTGTACATGTTGTGCTCTTCATTCGTTTTTCAACTATGTCGACACCTTCCTTGCCATTGTTTGCTACGATTGTTTCAATACCCAGTCTTGTTAAATGGTCAAAAATTACTTGCTGATTTAGCTTATTATCCTCGCAGACAAGAATTACCGCGTCAAAGTGGGGTCTTTCCAAGTTACCTTGTACGGCTTTTTTTACCGCTACATCCTCATCGACTTCTATTAAATCGAATTTTAAGTCAAAGCTGAACTTGCTGCCGATTCCGACTGCACTTTCAACCTCAAGCGTGCCGCCCATAAGCTCGATTAGATTTTTTGTGATTGTAAGTCCGAGCCCTGTGCCGCCAAATCTTCGTGTAACGGTATCGTCCGCTTGCATAAATGGCTCAAAAATCCTTGCAACCTGTTCGGCGGACATTCCGATTCCGCTGTCTTTTGTTTCAAAATGTATTGTTGCACTGTTTTCATCTGCGGTAACAACTGAAGCCAGAAGCTTTACTATTCCGCTATTTGTGAATTTTACGGCATTTGAAAGCAGATTCAAAAGGATTTGACGTAGTCTGACGGGATCGCCGAGCATCATCTTTCCGACGTAAGGCTCGGCATAGCAGTATAATGCAATGCCTTTTTCCTCGGCTTTCGGCACAATTGATGTTTGGCAATGCGAGAATATATCAGGTAAATCAAACGGAATGTGCTCCAGTTCAACCTTTCCTGATTCAATTTTAGAGATATCTAAAATATCATTGATAATATTAAGCAGCCACTTTGCACTGTCTTGTATTTTGTCGAGATATTCTTTTGATTTCTGCGGCATATTGCCGTCCTGTGCAAGTTCCGAAAATCCTATGATACTGTTCATCGGAGTCCTGATTTCGTGGCTCATGTTTGCCAAAAATACGGATTTTGCTTCATTTGCGGACTCCGCTGCCTCGCGGTTTTTTTCTATCTCCGCCAGATGCTTCTTTTGCTCGCGCAAATCTCTGAGGAACTCTGCAATAAGATACCTGTTTTTATGCAGGACTCGAACAAGTGTAACCTCACAAGGTAATAACTCACCGGTTGAAGATTTATGCACCCATTCCTGCCGCACATACCCTTCATCAAACGCTCTTCTGACCATCTCCAGCTCGCCCGTGTCACTTTTAACACCATCAGGTTGAAATTCCGGAGATAAGGATGCATTATCATCCAGAGCTTCTCTTTCTGTTACTTCAAAAAACCTCAATGCCTCTTCATTACAGTTGACAATTTTAAAGTCCATATCCCATAACACGCAGCTTATCGGAGTCGCATCAAACATAAGCCTTGCATACTCGTCAGCGGCAAGAATTTCGTTCATCATATTATTTAGTCTTTGTTCAATTGCTTTTGAAATAAATATGGCGATTACTACACATGCGGCAAAAACAAATAAGGTTATCAGAACACCTATCAGGATAAATACCTGTATTTTTTCTGTATCCGGCTGTGTATAGTATCCGGCAAACACCATACCGACGATATCATTTCCGGCACCATTTAAAGGAATATATTTTGCAAGCAAGTCATTGCCAAAAAGTTGTATCCGGTCAAAGAAGTGTTCTCCTGAAAGAACAACCTCACTTATATACTCCGCTGCATTTGTACCTAAAATAGATCTGCCACCCTCGCCGATAAGTGTTGAAGCAACGCGTTCGTTATACAGGAAAATTGTTACCTCACATCCGGTTTGATCTTTTAAGCTATATACGAAGTTTTGTGTATCCAGTCTGAGCCCCAGTGAAATAGCACCTACAATATTCATGTTATCATCATAAATGGGTGCATTTGCCATTATGCTCAGACGTATGGAGTCGCCGGGCACAATATATGACACAATCATTCCTTCAAGAGCAGAGTCGATATGAGTTTGTCCTGAAAGGCTGTCTCCGTACTCATCAAGGTTATAGGTTCTTACAATAACCGTTCCCTCTCTGTCAACAACAATACAAAAATCAAGCTGTGCCATCGCTTTTAGAGAAGTTGCTATGTCGATTATTCTGTCTCGGTCATTTTGAGTTATTGCTTCACTTAAATTCTGGTTATCTGTAACTGCAAATGCCGCGAGGCGTGTTTTTGCGTTCATTTCATCAATTTCCGATTCGATAATGTTCATCGCAACGTCAATTTTATCCCGCATGGATTCGTTTAATTCTCTGCTGAACAGCACAATTGAGGAAATGAGCACGGCAACACCGCATATAATTACTAATATAACCATAGGAATTAGAATTCTTTTTTTGATATTCATAATATGTCACTCCGTAGTGTATAGACTAATCGTGTGTCCACATCTCCAGAAGCCGTACTTTTTCTTCGGGTGTATTATTTGACATATCGGCATATGTTATGTTCATCGGATAGTTTGGAAGTGTGAATTCTCTGTCGCTGAATATTTTTTCCGGGCAGAACAGAACCTTATCCATCTCAGTCCACCTGTTGACAATGTAGTCAAAAACCTCTTTTACTTCGCGTCGTGTCTCTTTGCCTCTTATCATACCTATGCCGTAGAGCGAAAATGGAGAGCCTTCCTCAAAGAAAGTAATTCGGAGCGGGAAACCGTTATTAATCTCGGAAACAGCTTGTGCTGTCATTGCAAATCCTACTGCCACTTCATCATTAATAAGTGCATTAACCGGTCCTGAGCCGGAGCTTGTAAAGCTTAAGATGTTCTCTGAGAGCTTGTCGAAATAATCAAATGCTTCTTGCTCGCCCCAAGCGTTAACAAGGCTTTTTAGAAACATATAGCCGGTTCCCGACGAACGTGGATTCGGCATTGAAACAAGTCCTTTATATTCAGGCTTTAGTAAATCTTGATAGCTCTCAGGGACAGGAAGGTCGCGGTCTGAAAGCATCGTTCTGTTTATGGCAATACATCCGCCGTTACGATACCACGGCAGAAAATACGGTTTTTCAGGAATCATATCCTCGGTGTATATATCAGTGTTGTATTCAGAAAGATCGGCTAGGATATCAGTTATTGTTGAGAGATTACCATACTCCATTTCGCCGATTATGTCACATTCGGTATCTGTGCCCTCCTGACGAAGCTTGGCAATCAAATCGCCTGTGGAAAAATATTCAATTTCGATGGTATAGTTCGGAAATGTAGCGTCAAGGTCCTTTTGCATTGCTTCAATCCGATGTTCCTCCGCACTGGTGTATATTACTATGACGGGATTCTCACCGCTGCCGCAGGCAATAAGAGCAAAACTAAAGCACATAATAAGCAGCAGGCAAATTAACTTTTTCATTCAATTAATCTCCTCTCGTTAACGCTTAATTTTATCACAATAAGCACACTTAAACAAGTGTAACCATGCCTGCAAATTGATATGTTTTCCGGTGATGGTAATGAGTTGTGTTTATCTATTGTAATATGCCTAATATAATGCTATTGTATTTGTACACGTGGGGGGAGTTGTCGGAATGGGAAAGCCTAAAAGCAGCAAACAGAAACTCTGTATTTTACTTGTATTTGTCTTATTGGTAGGACTTATTATTTTTTCTGCAAATGTATACCATATATATGCCTCTGACTCAAATAGGGCTGATTCCCAGCCGTCACCGACACCTGAGCTTGATATATTAACTACTCCCGAACCGACACCTGAGCCGACACCAATCCCGACTCCCGAGCCGACACCTGAGCCGATATTAATAGAAGCGAATCAAACCGACATACCGATTACAATAAACGGGGAGCCGGTAACACTGCTTAAATATGAGATAGAAGATATAGTCTATGTCAATCTCTTTGAGCTTGCATCAGCACTTGTCGGCACAGACGGGCAGTTTTTTCCAAGATGGGACGAAAGCAACGAGACAATCCATATAGAAAGTAACAGCAGTTCAACTACAGGCGAGTCCGACTTAACGCAGATAATTACCACTGAAACATTGACATTACCAATTGAAATCTACATTTTACTCGACGAAAGCCCTGTGCAAATTTCCGCTTTTACAATTGAAGGCGATGTTTATTTCAGCCTTAACGAAACTCTTGAGGTATTGGACTTAATTATAGTAAGGGACGAATCGGAGGATTCTATAGATATTTACACCAGTCAAACAATCGCTAACATTATTACAAGACGAAAAAGCTTAGATCCGTCTTTACCAATGGTTGCCCTCACATTTGACGATGGTCCGCATACATTAACCGAGCAGGTTCTTGATATTTTAGAAGAGCATAATGCTGTAGCCACATTTTATGTCCTTGGAAATCGAGTTGAAAAAAACAGCGACTTAATTTTAAGAACTTTTAACATGGGCAATGAAATCGGAAATCACTCTTGGTCACATCCATGGCTGGACAGAACTTCAAGTGACAGAATACGCAGGCAGCTAAGAGATACAAACGATGCAATTGAAGCTGTTACAGGGGTTGCACCAACAAGCATGAGACCGCCGTATGGAAGCTCTAACTCCAATGTGCGAAATGTCTCAAGAGAGCTTGGTCTGGCAGTTGTATTTTGGTCTATTGACCCGTCGGATTACTTAAATAAAAGCCCCGATAGAATATTCAACGATATTATGAATAGTGTCACAGACAGAGATATTATCCTTCTCCATGACATTCACGAGCGTACGATAAATGCAACGAGGCGTTTGGTACCTGCTTTAATTGAAAAAGGGTATCAGTTGGTTACTGTGTCAGAGTTAATGGAATTGTCCGAAATAACACTTGAACCCGGCAGAAATTTCTATCACGCCAGAGGGTAACTATCAAGCAATACAGCATAATCTTGATACTTATATGCGTTGCACCGCTTATGTGTTTGTGGTATAATCGGGCACACTTTTTGATGCAAAAGCGAGAAATTATAATGGTAAGTCTAGTAAATACACCTCTTGAATATTTTAAATATGCGTACGGCGAGCTCTTGCCGGAGTTTTTAGACGAGGTTATAGAATCGGGGAGTGATATTGATGCACTCTCATCTGCTACCGCTCATCTATGTGAAAATGCTTTGGAGCTCTCGAAAGTATCTCATAGTTTTGCGGTTTTATTGATTGATTTTACAGGCTTTAGTGACCGGTTTGATACTCATTATTTTGATTCAAATGTAGTTTCTGAGGGCGAGTTCCAAGAGGTTTTAAAGCCTCTTACAAGGTATTTATCCGAGCACCCGATGAACTCGACAGAGTATTTTACATATGAGCAAATCGGCGGTCAGAAAACCAATGGACAAAACGTTCCCGAGTCCATTCTGGTTACACCTATTTTTACAGCTTCTTCAGTATATGGTTACACAGTAGTGTTTTACCATGATAACTACGAAAAATACGAAGCTGATGACCCAAGGGTTACATTTATTTCAAGGTGTATGCACGTTGTTTCACTCGCGTTGGAGTGTGAGTTTAATAAAGCCGTTCATGAACACCATCTTGTTAACGACTATCTTACGGGGCTGCCTAATCGTGACTACGTTTATGAAGCTATTGTATATATGCTTCAGACAGCAGAAGCGTTCGGACACAGATTTGCCCTTATGGTCGTCAGGGTGAGCGGGCTCAAGGATATTAATAACGCTCTCGGAATGCAGACAGGAGATTTAATGCTCAAGGCAATGGGGGCGATTATCGAGTCTGTAGTACGAGAAAGCACTGAATTTGATTCTCTGACGGGAAGGCTGGGCGGTGGTGACTTTGCTGTTTTGGTTACTCTGCCGAGCGATGGTGCGGATGAAGAGAAGGACAACCTGATAATTGAAACATGCTGCAGGGCAATCATAAAAGAGACAGGAAAGCATGTTGAAATAAATGGATATAAGCTTTATCCGTCAGTAAATGTTGGAGCGAGTATTTATCCTACACATGGTGAAACTACCGAGGAGCTACTCAGAAAAGCAGACCTTGCAAAAAATGATGCAAAGCTTGTCGGTCCCGGCACATTTAACACTTATAAAAATTTCATGGACGGTGATGCAGAAGAGGTTTTATTCTTAAACAGCAACTTACCGACTGCAGTTTCTACAAATCAATTTGAGTTGTTTTATCAGGCAATGGTTGATATTAAAACCGGTCTTGTTACCGCAGCTGAGGCTCTAATAAGATGGAATCATCCGACGAGAGGATTAGTTCGTCCGGATAAATTTATTCCGTTTGCGGAAAGGAACTCTTACGGAATTCCGATAGACTTGCTTGTGCTTGAAATGGCATGTAAGCAGATAAATAAATGGTGTGATAAAGGATATAATCTTACTGTCAGTGTTAACACGTCGCCGAGGCATTTTAAAAACGGGCTTATTTACGATTCAGTACACAAGGCTCTTGAAAGCTTTGATATAGACCCGTCATTTTTGCGGTTGGAATTATTAGAGAACATACTGCTTGATGATTTTAATGCAGCAATTAAGGTAATAAAAGACCTACGCTCATTAGGCGTAGGTATTGCACTCGATGATTTCGGCTCGGGCTATTCATCACTTGAGTATGTTTCGAAGCTGCCTATGGACTATCTAAAAATCGACAGAACCTTTATGATGAACGTGCAAACAAACCCAAATAATAAGGTTATTCTTGAAACAATAATGACACTTGCAAAAGGGATGAAAGTAAAAACTGTAGCTGAAGGTGTGGAACGCAGAGAGGATTTTCACTTTCTTCGGGATATAGGCTGTGATGTTGCTCAAGGTTATTTTATCAGTAAACCAATGAATGTTGAAGCATTTGAAGAATTTTTAGCAAGCTGGCAACACATATAATTTTAATGTAAGTATTTGGAAACTTTTTGCTTTACATCGGCGGGTGTAATGGGTTTCATTATGAAATCTGCTACACCTGCTTCCATGTATTTTACCATTTTATCTTTTTTAATCTTACTTGCCGTAAATAAAATCGGTGCCAGTTGACCGGTTGCCCGAATTATTTTAATCAGTACATAACAATCGGTGCCCGGCAGGTCTTCGTCAATTATAAACATGTCGGGTTTTACTGTTTTTAAATAGCTAAGGGCAGATTCAGCTGTTGATACTCCTACCAGCTTATGATCCTTATCACCGAGAGCATTTTTAAAACTGTTCATGAACATTGTCATTTTATTAATTATTAAAATTAATTTTGAATCCGGTGATGAGCCCGGAGACAGAATCTCAACCTCAACGGCAATATGTTCTACTTCAACAGACTTTTCACCGGATTTAAACATTTTTTTCGGCAGTTTTAATGCTTTGATATCGGATGAGAGTACTGCCATAGATGAGAGCAGATAATTAATAAAAACATCAAGCTTCTCATGGCGGATATTATTGAAGTCTTTATTAATAGCAATTTGGTTTTTACAATCGTTGGCAAGCTGTGTTGCATGAAGCTTAGTAAGGGTTTCTAATATACCCGTCAGCCATTGGATTACAAAAACATAATGTTTAATTTTAATTGCTCCTCTAAGTCCTGTTTCCTGTGACTTAAATTCACCTTCGAATTTGTTAAGTAGGCTGACATAATCGCATAGCTCGTCATCGTCCATTTGAGTTATATACTTGGCTTCCAAATCACTGATTGTTAAAATTTTCATTCTGATGCTGTCAGGGCAAACATCATCTTTTTTTACGACAACATCAACATCCTCCAATGCATCCAAGTCTTCGAGTACTTGGTGTACATCAGAAACAAATAAATCCAGGGTCGGCACAAAATAATCCAAAAAAACTTTTACTCTGACATGGCGAACACTGCTGAGGTCTTTATTGAGGTTGATATGCTTTTCGCATTCACCTGCAAGCTTGTCGGCATGCATTTGTGAAAGGCTGCTGCTTATAACCTGCAGCCATTGAAATACAGTTGCATAGTCCTTTTCGTCAAATGCCTGTACCAGCTCATCCTTTTGCAAAGGAAAAGCAGCGGTTGTAACATTAAGTGCCTGAACATAGCTGAACAGCTGACTATCTGTCATGTCAGAAATGGCTTCTGAAGTGATTTCAGTAAGCCCTGACAGTTTCTCTTTAGCTAAGACACTATCGTTTACCACGCTGCCAAAGTTCCCCCTTTAATGCATTGAAGACATCTTATCATAACACAGTAGGTTCTGCAATATTAATAATATCATTATCCATACCCGAAAATGCGGATAATTTCTACATGTAAAAAATCTTTCCTTTATAGCTAAACTATTGATATAATTGAAAGTAATTCTGCATGGCAGATAATAGTTCAAGGAAGTATAGGTATGGAGCTTGGTAATCAGCAAAAAGAAATAGGCGAGCAAGAGCAGCATAAGCTTTCAGGAGCATCTGTGCTAGTTGTAGGGTGTGGTGGTCTTGGAGCACCTGTGCTTTTCTATTTGACTGCTATTGGGGTTGGGCATTTAGGGGTTTGTGACGGTGATTCGGTGGTGTTATCCAATTTAAATCGGCAAATCCTGTTTACACATGACGATATCGGCAAATCAAAAGCAGATACAGCAAAGGAACGGTTGATTGCTTTAAATCCCAAACTTAAAGTAACGGTGTATAATAAGTATTTAGACGAACAGCTTGCAAAATCAATTATTAAGGAGTACGATGTAATAGTTGATTGTCTTGATAATTTTAAAACGAGATTTATTTTAAACGATGAGTGTATATTGGCAGGCAAACCGTTAATACATGCGGGAGTTGGGGGGGTCTACGGGCAGCTTATGACAATAATACCCGGGAAAAGCCCGTGTCTGCGATGTTTATTCCCTAACGGAGTTCAAGACAAGAATGAGAGAGTATTTCAAGGAGAATCTGAGCTGGTTTCCGGTATAATAGGACCGATTCCAGGAATAATAGGCTCTATGCAAGCATTGGAGACTGTTAAATATCTTCTGGACTTACCGATATACTTTGATGGTCTGGTGACATATGATGGTTTAGTGGCAGGTTTAGAAAAAATAGAAGTAAAAGCGTTAGAAAATTGCATTTGCAGAAAATAATTAGAAGATAAAGCAAAAAAATGCACAGCTATATATCTGGGAGGTAGTATGAATATATTTGTTACAGGCGGAGCGGGCTATATAGGAAGTCATACAATATTGGAGATACTCAAAAAAGGCTACAGTGTAATTGCGGCTGATAATTTTATTAACAGTAAACCGGAAGCAATTAAGCGCGTAAAAGAGCTTGCGGGAGTAGACTTCCCGTTTTATGAAATGGACGTTAGTGAGGAGCAGAGATTAGGGGAAATCTTCAAACAGCATAAGATTGACTATGTGATGCATTTTGCCGGATTTAAAGCTGTCGGTGAATCTGTCGAAAAACCACTCGAGTACTATAAAAATAATCTCAACACAACACTTGTATTGTGTGATGTAATGAGAAAACATAATGTAAAAAATATCATTTTCTCATCAAGCTGCACTGTTTATGGAGCGGATAATAAAATGCCGCTTACAGAAGGTTCATCTGTCGGCGGATGCACAAGTCCTTACGGATGGACTAAATTTATGTGTGAACAAATAATAACCGATGCGGTTAATGCAAATGAGAGCTGGTCGGGAATTCTTCTTCGATACTTCAACCCGGTTGGTGCACATGAGAGTGGTAAGATAGGTGAAGACCCGCAGGATACGCCAAATAATTTATTGCCGTACATCACGCAGACAGCAGTCGGGAAGTATCCGTTTCTAAGAGTATTCGGCGATGACTACGATACACCTGACGGAACATGCATCCGAGACTATATCCATGTAGTTGATTTAGCAGATGGTCATGTTGCGGCTATAAACTATTTAAAAAGTCACTCGGGAGTTAATATTATCAATCTTGGTACAGGAAAAGGTCACAGCGTTCTAGAAGTAGTTTCGGCCTTCGAGCAAGCAACCGGTGTAAAGATTGAAAAAAAACTGTCTCCCCGTCGCGCAGGAGACCTACCCATATGCTTCGCTTCAACAGACAAAGCAAAAAAAGAACTGGGTTGGGAAGCAAAAAAGACACTCCTCCAAGCATGTACAGATACATGGAACTGGCAAAAAAGCAACCCAAACGGGTATGAATAAATAAAAAACGATAAGGTTATTATCTTATCGTTTTCTTTTTTTCTTTGAATCTACTGTGTCTCCGCCGGCTTCGGCGTATTTTATCAGTAGGTCTTTTTGTTCTGCTGTCAGTGAGGTTGGTGTTTTTACGTTTACTGTTATATATTGGTCTCCTCTGCCTGAGCCTCTCAGGTTTTGGATGCCTTTGTTTTTAAGTCTGAAGACTGTTCCTGTTTGCGTTCCTGCAGGGACGTTGTATTTAACCTTGCCGTCAAGGGTTGGGACTTCCAGCTCTGCTCCGAGTGCGGCTTGTACGAACGAAATCGGCAGACTCAGCAGTACTGCTGTGCCTTCGCGTTCAAAGAACTCGTGACGTTTTACGGAAACGGTAACAAATAAATCGCCTACCTCGCCGCCGTTGACGCCTGCACTGCCTTGCCCACGCATTGATATTGTCTGACCGTTATCAATTCCTCCGGGTATGCTGACTTTAATTGTGCGGTTTCGCCTGACCATCCCAAGCCCCTTGCATTTGTCGCAGGGCTGATGGATGATTTTGCCTCGTCCGTTGCATTTAGGGCAGTCTGCGGTGCTTTGCATGACACCAAACGGTGTTCTTTGCTGTGTGGTAACGACTCCACGTCCGTTACAATCAGAGCATTTTTCGGCAGTTGTCCCTTTTTTGCAACCTGTGCCGGAGCAATCATCACAAGACTCGACACGTTGTATGCTGACTTCTTTTTCACAGCCAAAGGCGGCTTCTTCAAAAGTTATACCTACGCTTGCACGTACTCTTTCGCCTTTTCTGGGTGCATTACGGTTGCGGCTTGTTGCTCCGCCGCCGCCGCCTCCGAAAATCGAGCCGAAGATATCTCCAAGGTCGAAGTCCATGCCACCGAATCCGCCACCGAAACCGCCGCCGAAAGGACCTCCTGCTCCGCCTCCGAAGTTAGGGTCGACACCGGCATGACCGAACTGGTCATACCGTGCCTTCTTATCAGAGTCGGAGAGCACCTCATAAGCTTCGTTGATTTCCTTAAAGCGTGCTTCGGCTCTTGAATTTCCCGGATTAACATCAGGATGAAACTTCTTTGCCTGCTGGCGAAAAGCCTTCTTTATGTCTGCGTCGGACGCATCTTTTTTGAGTCCGAGTGACTCGTAATAGTCCTTCTTATCAGCCATTATTCCTCGTCCACTACTTCATAATCTGCGTCGTAAACGCCGTCGCTTTGACCGCCGGGGGCTTCACCGCCGAAATCGGCTGCGTTAAAGTCGGGACCCGGTGCGCCTTCTCCGGGACCGGCTTGACTGTACAACTTCTCACTTGCAGCGTGGAAGGCTTTTTCAAGCTCTTCAACGGAGTCTTTAATTGTCTGTGTATCGGTTCCGCTAAGTGCGGTTTTAACCTTTTCTACTGCAGCTTCAATGCTTTGCTTATCGTCTGCATCGAGTTTTTCGCCCATTTCGTCCAAGGTTTTTTCACTTTGATAGACCATTTGGTCGGCGTGGTTGCGTGTATCAACCTCGTCCTTGCGTTTTGCGTCTTCTTCGGCATATTGCTCTGCTTCTTTTACAGCTTTTTCGATATCATCTTTTGAGAGATTTGCTGAAGCAGTGATTGTGATATTTTGCTCTCTGCCTGTGCCGAGGTCTTTAGCGGAGACATTTACAATTCCGTTTGCGTCGATGTCAAAGGTGACTTCGATTTGCGGAATGCCTCTGCGGGCGGGTGCAATACCGTCGAGATGGAATCTTCCGAGTGATTTATTGGACTGAGCCATTTCACGTTCGCCTTGCAGTACATGCACCTCAACCGATGTTTGATTGTCAGCCGCTGTTGAGAAAACCTGACTCTTTTTGGTTGGAATCGTTGTATTGCGCTCGATGAGTTTTGTACACACGCCACCCATTGTTTCAATGCCGAGTGAGAGCGGAGTGACATCAAGCAGTAAAATACCTTCAACATCGCCGCCAAGAACGCCGCCTTGGATTGCTGCACCTGCTGCGACACACTCGTCGGGGTTAATGCCGCGGAAGGGGTCTTTTCCTGTGATACTTTTAACTGCGTCTTGAACTGCTGGTATACGTGTTGAACCGCCGACCAGAAGTATTTTTGAAAGCTGGTTTGCACTGAGACCCGAGTCTTCGATTGCTTGCTTGACGGGTTGCATGGTTTTTTCGACAAGGTCGGCTGTCAGCTCGTTGAACTTTGCTCTCGAGAGAGTATAGTCCATATGCTTGGGACCTGTTGCATCTGCTGTAATGTACGGCAGATTTATTGTGGCCGTTGTCATGCCTGACAGGTCTGTTTTTGCTTTTTCCGCTGCTTCACGCAGACGCTGGATTGCGATTTTATCGGTTGAAAGGTCAACACCGGTGTCCTTCTTAAACTCTGCAAGCAGATAATTCATGACACACTCATCAAAATCATCGCCGCCGAGCCTGTTGTTACCTGCAGTTGCCAGAACTTCGATAACACCGTCGCCGATTTCAAGAATTGATACATCGAATGTTCCGCCGCCGAGGTCGTAGACCATGATTTTTTGGTCCTGCTCTTTGTCAAGCCCGTAAGCAAGTGCTGCCGCTGTCGGCTCGTTGATTATACGTTTGACATCGAGACCGGCGATTTTGCCCGCGTCTTTTGTTGCCTGACGTTGTGAGTCGGTGAAGTATGCCGGTACGGTTATAACGGCTTCGTTTACTTTTGTACCAAGGTATGCTTCTGCGTCACTTTTTAGTTTTTGCAAAATCATTGCCGAGATTTCCTGTGGTGTGTATTGCTTGCCGTCGATGCTTGATTTATATGCACTTCCCATCTCACGCTTAATTGATGAGATTGTTCTGTCGGGGTTTGTGATTGCCTGACGCTTTGCGACATGCCCAATCATACGCTCGCCTTCTGCTGAAAATGCAACGACGGACGGTGTTGTGCGGTTGCCTTCGGCATTGGCGATTATAACAGGCTCGCCGCCTTCAATAACAGCAACACACGAGTTTGTTGTTCCTAAGTCTATTCCTATAATTTTACCCATTGTATATATCCTCCCAGATGTTTAATTATTAATTTGCTACAACTACTGTTGAAAAGCGTATTACGCGGTCTCCTAGGGTAAAGCCCTTTTGATATTCCTCGGCTACTATATTTTCGCCAAGTTCGGGACTTTCTATTGACATTACCGCATTATGACGATTGGGGTCAAACGGCTGACCTACCGCGGGGATTTCCTCGACACCCATATCGTTTAAAGTTTCAGTCAATTGTGTCATTATCATTTCGACACCTTTGTAAAATGATTCGTCGGCACATTCCATTTTGAGTGCACGCTCAAGATTGTCGTAAACAGGCAACAGCTTGCTGATAACGTCTGTGCGGGCACTTGCATATGTAGCTTCACGTTCTTTTGCACTTCTTTTACGGAAATTATCGTATTCAGCAGCAAGTCTGAGATATTTATCTCTTTCAACGGCAAGCTGCTCAGTAGCTGACTCATTTTGATTAGCTTCTGCGGAATCGGAGTCGTTGCTGTGCATTGCTTCTTGTTCGATGGAATCTTCGTTTGAATCAATGTTGTTTACGTCTATATTTTCTTCAACTTCAGGCGTATTTTTATTCTTCGCCAAAACTATCATCTCCTATCTTACTTACTTTTGTGGTGTTAAGCTTTAGCAGGTCGCTGCCGAGCCCTCCGAGCAACAGGCTTAATCCCTGTGCCATATATGAAAGGTGTGCGGCTACTTTTGAGTAGTCCATTCTTGTAGGACCGACTACACCGATTA
>Ga0123356_10000398_pt1 | contig 49744 bp, 46 predicted proteins | sample TergutEmb28metaG_2_FD_92546 | JGI IMG/M metagenome (GOLD analysis project Ga0123356, IMG submission 92546) | Embiratermes neotenicus P3 segment gut microbial communities from Petit-Saut dam, French Guiana - Emb289 P3 | ecosystem: Host-associated > Arthropoda: Insects > Digestive system > Gut ...
CACGGCGTCGGCGTGATTGAGGGCGTCACGAGCGTGCCGCAGCGCGGCCTCAGGCTGGCGGCGCGCTGCGGTTGTGAACGCTTCGGCGACCGCGAGCTGCGCCTGGTCCTGGGGGTCTTCGCTGGCCCGGATGTCACCCAGTCCGGTCAGGGTTGCCTGGGCGGTGAGGGCGTCGCCGCACAGCGCCGCCAGCCAGGCCCCGCAGCAGGCCAGGTATTCGTTGTCGGCCATCCCGTCGGCGTCTGCGGCCTGGGCCAGTTCCGCCTTCGCGTCGTCCCAGTCGCCGGTCATCAGCAATGCCTGAGCCAGGTTGTGAATTGCGATCGCCAGGGAGTGGCGGCCGCCGGCCCGGCGCGAGTGGGCGGCCGCAACGCGAGCGGCGTCGGCGCCGGCCGCGGGATCGGTGCCGGTCACCACGTCGGACAGGTTGAGCAGCGCGCGGCCTAGCAGGGCGGTGTTGCCGGCCTGGGTGGCCAGCCGGACGGCCTCCCGCAAGCTGGCAGCCCCCTGTGGCCTCCGCCCGGCTAGCGAATGGTAGAGCCCGCGGGTGATGAACAGGCCGGCCAGGGTAGCCTCGTCCACGGCCAGGTCCTGCCCTAGGGCCAGCGCCTCGGCGGACAGTGCGTCCGCTGCGGGCGACCCGGAGAACACCTCAAGCGCCGCCAGTTCGCGCAAGGCGCGCACAGAGTCCGTGTCCGGATCGTCCCGCAGCACTGCCACGGCCGCGGTGAGAAGCTCTCGCGCTTGTGCGTGCCGTCCCCATTGGCGCAGCGCCTGCCCGGCAATTGCCTGGGTGCGGGCGGCCGCCCGAGTGTCGCCGGACCGCCGGTACAGGTCCTCGGCCCGGCCGGCCTGCTCGACCGAGCCAGCAAAGTCCGCACTGGTGAAGGCGGCGTCGGCGGCGTGCTCCCACAGCACCGCGGCGGTGGTTTGCGGTCCGCCTTCGGTGTCGTTCTGGGTGAGCCGGGCGGCAGCCGCGTAGCTGGCGGCGGCCAGCGCTGAGGCGCCAGTGCGGACGGCCCGCTCGGCGGCCCGGGTCAAGGCGGCGATGGCCTGGCCGCGTATCTGCCCGGCGTCGGAGTCGGCCGGCACCGCCTCCAGCGCCTCTAGGTAGTGCCGGGCGATCACCTCGGCGACTTCCTCGCCGTCGGCGGCGAAGGCGGCGCGCAGGTAAGCGGCTACCGCCAGGTGCCGGGCCTTGCGGTCGCGCCTAGACAGGGTGTCGTAGGCGACCTGGCGCAGCATCTGCTGGGCGAATCCGTAGCTCCCCCGCTCCGGCGACAGTGGATCGGCCGATACCGACAGCACCTCCCGGCGCACTAGCTCGGCCAGCGCCGCCCGCACCGCCGTCTCGTCCTGTCCGGAGACGGCGATCAGCGCTTCGGCCGGGAAGGTCTTGCCGAGAACGGCGGCGTCGGCGACCAGTCGCCGTACGTTCGGGTCGAGCGCGTCGAGCCGGGCGGCGAGCAGGGCGTGCAGGCTGTCGGGGACGGCCAGTTCGCCGACGTCGCCGGTCAGCCGGTACACCCCCTCGACCGGCTGGACGATGTCGCGGTCGATCAGCGCGCGCACGGTCTCCACGGCGAACAGCGGGATGCCCTGCGCCTGAGCGGTGACTGCCGCCCGGGCCGCGCCCGGCATGCCCGGTACCAGGGCCTCTACGAGCGCCTCCATTGACGCCGCGTCCAGCGGGTCCAGGGTCAGCATGGTCCGGTTCCGCCCGGCGCCGAACCCTGGCCTGGTCTGGCCCAGTTCCGGCCGGGCCAGCACCAGCACGTAGACCGGCAGGTCCCGCACCCAGTCGACCAGGTAGTCCAGGAAGTCCAGCAGCCCGGCGTCGGCGTACTGAGCGTCCTCGACCAGCAGCACCACCGGGCTCTCGGCGGCCAGCCGCTCGAAGAACAGCCGCCACCCGGCGAACAGCTCTTCCCGCGATAGCGCCTCCCCGCCGTCCCCGGCGAACGTCACCCCGAGCAGCCGGCTCAGCCGCAGCCCGATGTACCTTCGCTCACCCGGGTCGGGGACGAACCGATCCAGCCCCGTGGTCAGCTTGGCCGCAGCGGCTTCGGCAGGGTCTTCCTCGGCGATGGAAAGCCGCTGGCGGACGATCTCGGCCAGCGCCCAGAACGCGATTCCTTCGCCGTAGGACAGGCACCGGCCTCGGTGCCACCACACAGCCTCTTTCAGCCCGTCGGCGTATTTCTCGAACTCCCAGCCCAGCCGAGACTTGCCCACCCCGGCCGGCCCGGAGACCAGCACCAGTCGCGGCACCCGCCGTCCGGCGGCGGCGTGGAACAGCTCCCGGATCGTCCGGAGCTCGGCGTCCCGGCCGGTCAGCGGCGCCTCCAGCCCGTCCACCCGCTGGCTGCCGCCGACCCCGGCCAGCACCCGCACCGCCCGCCACAACCGCTGCGGCTCGGCCTTGCCCTTCAGCACATGGTCCCCGGAGTCGGCGAACCCGATGGCGCTGGCAGCAAGCCGCTGCGTCGCCGTGTCCACCAGCACGCTCCCTGGCCCGGCCGCCGACTGCACCCGCGCCGCGGTGTTCACCGCATCGCCGGCCACCATCCCCTCGCCTACCGCGCCCAGCGTGACCGCCACCTCGCCGGTGACCACCCCCGCCCGCACGGCCAGCCCGGGTACCCCCGCCTCCGTGCCCAACTCCGCGACCGAGCCCACTAGGTCCAGCGCGGCCCGGACGGCGCGTTCCGCGTCGCCCTCAGCGGCCACCGGGGTGCCCCACACCGCCATCACCGCGTCCCCGATGAACTTCTCCACCACCCCGCCGTACCGGCTAATCACCGTCCGCGCGACCTCGAAATAGCGGGACAGCAACTCCCGGACCGCCTCGGGGTCCCGCGACTCCGACAGGGGCGTGAACCCCACCACATCGCAGAACAGCACCGAGCACACCCGCCGCTCCGCCACCGTCCCCACATCGGAGGCAACCGCGGGCTGCGCGGACAGCGGCAGCCCCATCCCAGCCCTGGACGTCACGCCAGTCCGGGACGCAACCGGGTTCAGCGCGAACCCGCAGGAACGGCAGAACTTTTTGCTGGCAGTGACCGCCTCGCCACACGACGGACAGCTGTCCTGCAGCGGGCGTCCGCATTCCTCGCAAAACCGGTCCCCGGCCTCGACGGAAGCGCCACACCGCCCGCAGCGTGCCATGATTCCCCCCACCACCTGTCCCCACCACCAGTCCCCCAGGACCAGGCACCAAGACATATCGCCTCATCATCGTAGAGGCCGCGGACGCTGGCGAGAAGAACTCACCTGTCCGATTTGACCGCTCTCGACCGCGGCGGTCCGCTGGCCGGATGGTCCTACCGCCGCAGGGGGGCGGGAAGGTACCGGGCACCCGGCCCGTCGATGCGGGCGGCGTCGCCGGGGTTGGACATGGCGCATCGCTTCAGCGACAGGCAGCCGCAGCCGATGCAGGAATCCAGGCCGTCGCGCAGTTTCTCCAGCGCTTCAATCTGGGCGTCCAGGCGGGCACGCCAGGTGCGTGACAGCCGGGTCCAGTCAGCCCTGGTCGGAGTTCGTGAGTCGGGGAGCGTGGCGAGCGCCTCGGCCACCTCCTCGAGGGACAGGCCAACGTTGCGGGCGGCCCGGATAAACGCCAGGCGGCGCAGCACAGCGCGTTCATACCGGCGCTGGTTTCCCGACGTCCGAGTGGCGTGGATGAGCCCCTCGCGTTCGTAGAAGCGCAGCGCGGACGGGGCGAAGCCACTACGGGCAGCGACGTCGCTGACGGTTAGATGGTCGGTGGTCTGCATGATAACCGCCGCCTGCTCCCTTGACTTAAAGTTGACTTCAGCTACAACAATAAGTCGCATGACCAGCACATCGCAACCAACTGTCCTCGTCACCGGCGCCGGGCGCGGGCTAGGCCTGGCGCTGGCGCGCGCGCTCCTTAGCACCGGCTGGCGCGCCGTCGTCGACGCGCGCCGCACAAGCCACCTCGCCACAGGCCTCCCCGGCGCCGTCGTCGTTCCTGGCGACGTCACCGACCCCGTCCACCGGGCTGCGCTGGCCGTAGCCATCGGCGAGCTGGGCCGCCTCGACCTGCTCGTCAACAACGCCAGCGATCTCGGTCCTTCCCCGCTACCGCAGCTCGCCGACGTGCCGCTCGCGGCGGTCCGCCGGGTCTACGAGACCAACGTGCTCGCTCCGCTCGCGCTCACCCAGAGGTTCCTGCCGATGCTGCGCGCCTCCCACGGGGCCGTTGTGAATATCAGCTCCGACGCGGCCGTCGAGGCATACCAGGGCTGGGGGGCGTACGGCTCATCCAAGGCAGCGCTTGACCAACTGACCGCGGTACTCGCCGCCGAGGAGCCCGATCTGGCCATTTACTCGGTCGACCCGGGTGACATGCGCACCGAGATGCATCAGGCCGCGTTCCCCGGCGAGGACATCTCCGACCGTCCGTCGCCGGAGTCCGTGGTGCCCGCACTGCTCCGGCTGATCGCGACGCGGCCGCCGAGTGGCCGGGTCCGCGCCGCAGACCTGGAAGGGAGCTTGCCGTGAAGACACTCGACTTCGTTCTGCCGGACGGGCTGGAGGCCACCGAGCCGCCGCCCGCCCGGGACGGCGTCCGGCTGCTCGTCGCGAGCACGAACAGTGTGCAGCACGCGCGGTTCAGCCAGTTCGGGGAATTTCTCGCACCCGGCGACCTCGTCGTGGTCAACACCTCCGCCACCCTGGCGGCGGCAGTGGACGGGACCTGGGCGGGCGCGCCGGTAGAGGTGCACTTCTCCGCGGAACTCGCGGACGGCGCGTGGGTCGTCGAGGTACGGCCCGCCGGGGTCCCGACCGGCCCGGTCACCGGCTTGCGCCCCGGCGAGGTAATCGTCCTGGACGCCGGAGCCACCCTGATCGTGGACCGGCCACACCCCGCCGGACAAGCTCGGCTATGGCGGGTACGGCCGCGAATCGACGGAGGCGTCTCCTGGTTCCTCACTCGCCACGGGCGGCCGATCCGCTACGCCTACGTGCCGCGCCCGTGGCCGCTCGCCGACTACCAGACCGTGTTCGCCCGCGAGCCGGGCAGCGCCGAGATGCCCAGCGCCGGGCGACCCTTCACCGAAGGGATCGTCACCGACCTGATCACCCGCGGCGTGGCGCTCGCCCCGGTCGTCTTGCACACCGGGGTGTCTTCACAGGAGCCGGGGGAGCCGCCGCAACCGGAGCGGTTCCGCGTCCCGGAAGCAACCGCCCGGCTAGTCAACTCCACCCGCCAGGCGGGCGGACGCGTGATCGCGGTCGGCACCACCGTGACCCGCGCGCTGGAGTCAGCTGCCGACGCCGACGGCTCGGTGCAGGCCCGGGCAGGCTGGACGGATCTCGTCCTCGGCCCGGCACGGCCGGCCCGGGTAGTGACCGGTCTGGTAACCGGCTGGCACGCGCCCGGCGCGTCACACCTGTGGCTGCTGACCGCAGTGGCCGGCGCCGCGCTGGTTGAGCGCGCTTACGCGGAGGCCGTTCGCACCGGATACCGGTGGCACGAATTCGGCGACAGCTGCCTGCTGCTGCCGTGACGCAGGCCGACCGGAACCAGGGCAGCCCGGAGAATAGGTCGGGCAGCCGCGGGTAGCTGGTGCCCCGTGGCTAGAACCAGAACTGTTGCCGGGTACGCCATCCCCGGCATCATCCTGTTCTTCTTCTGGATGATCGTCGTAATCCTGGCCATCATCCTGCTGGCGTACATCGTGCACTGGGCCGGCGGTGCGGTACTCAACCTGAGGCTCGGGCACTTCGTGCTCGATGTCGGCTTCTCGTGATCGGGCTGATCGGACTCAGCCCGAGTCCCCCGGCGTCGTGGTGACGGGAGGCAGCGCCACCACCACCGCCGGGGGACCGCCGGCCGCGAGCACCGCTTACTCGGCAGTCACGAGGAAGACCGGGACCTTCGCACGCCGGCTGACGCGCTGAGGTTCCTGTGACCACATGAACGGTCGCATCAGACGGCTCCGAGCTGGGTCCGCGCCCATCACGATCGCGTCGCAGCCCTCCTTCTCGGCTTCTTTGCAGATCCGCTGCATCCCTTGCCGTGTCCCGATGACACGGCCATCTGCCTTGATGCCGTCCTTGCGCAAGCGTCGTATCACTGACGCGACGGACTTTCGCTGCCCCTCCCATTCTCGTTTGGTCGGCAGCAAACCCGGATTCGGCAGGCCGAAGCCTGACCCGTAGACACGTGCGATCGTGAACACGTGGATCCTGGCTCGCGGCGTAGCTGACAGGAGCTCCTCGGCCCGGGCTATCACAGCGTCGGTGAAGGCCCTGCCTTCGGACGCGAGCAGTATGTATCGAAAGCCGTCGCCCGTAGTAGCCGGGCCATTGGACTCGCTCACGGATGAGGTCTTCGAACTGATCGCCATTCCTCAGATTCCCCTATCGTAGGTTTCTACGGCTCCCGCTCTTCGGCTTGCATTTCGTGTGATGCTCCGTTCGAGTGCGACCCGTCTCCGTTGATGGTCTGCGTCCCGTCGAGGAGAATTTCCTGTGATGAAAGGCCGGCCGCGCCCGTCGCTGCCAGACTGGACCCGACCGCAACGGCGGGACGCCGGTTCCTGTCCGTCCGTCGCCGCCACCAGTAGAGCGGGATGTAGGTGACAAGGGTGAGAAGGCCGAGCAGGTAGTACACCAGTGTGTTCTGGTGCGCGATCGTGAACGTGCTGAGGGCCCAGACGGGACCGCCGTAGAAGTAGTCCGCCGCGTAGATCGCGGCCAGAACCAGTGACCCGATAGTCATCCATCTCGGCAACTTGAATGGCCGCGGCCATTCAGGATGGTCCTTGCGCAGTATGTAATATGCGATGAACACCGGGATGAAGGTCGCCAGGTAACCGACATTCGAGTAGGTGTAGATCTGGACCGCGCCGCCCAGGAACACGATGATCATCGAGGCGGCCACGTTGAACAGCATGGAATTGTGCGGGACCCCGTGCTTGTTCAGCTTCCCGAACCAGTGCGGGAGGTGGCCGTCCATGGACGCCTGGTGCAGCGAGCGGCCGCAGCCGGTAATAGCGTTCAGTGCCGACAGGATCAGGGCCAGGATCAGCATCCAGGCGATCAGCCACTCCAGGACCGTCGACGCGGTGGACGTGCCGAAGACCTTCGCCGCCAAGGTAATGAAGATCGTCTTGGGGTCTGTCAGCGCGGGGTTACCGATGGCCTTCAGCCCGATCGCGATGATGAACGCGGCCGGGATCATGGCGTAGATGAAGACCCCGTACCCGCCCTCCAGGCTCATCGAGATCTTGGCGTCCCGGCGCGGGTCGCGCACCTCACCGAGGTAGCAGGCCGCCGCTTCCATGGCGATCACGTTCCAGGTGATCAGGAACGACCATGCCATGCCGTACTCGAACCAGTTCGCGCCGAACTGATTGGAGAAGAATCCCTGGCCGTCGGGGTACGCGAACCGGAAGAGGTCGTGGTAGTGACCGATCGCCGGGTGGAATACCCAGGAAATCGCCAGGAAGGTCATCGGGATCATCGACAGGATCGCGAGGGTCACCGCGAAGCCCTGACTGAACCGCATCCCGAGGTAAGCCGGGATGAAGAGCAGCAGGATGCCGCCGATGGAGATGCCGACGGTCCACCAGGCGATCTGGGTGCCGAGCACCGTGAACCCGTTACTCGGGAGGTTGAATAGCTGCACGATGTAGAAGGACGCCAGGATCATGTTGAGCGGGGCGACCGGGAACCACCCGTGCCAGTAGGCCCACGAGCAGAAGCCGTTTACGTGCGTGGCCAGGCGGGGCCATCGTTCCTTGAATCCGGCGTACGCGTACGCTGGTGCGCCGCCGGTCCGGTTGGGCATCATGGTGGCGAGTTCGGCGAGCACTAGGCAGAGCAGGAGCCCGGTGATCGTCCAGAAGACCATCCAGATCACTCCGGCCGAGCCCATCGCCTGAACGATTACCGGAGCAATGCCCGTAACCAGGATCGTTCCGGCTAGGCCAATGACGAACGGCCCGACCCAGTTCGTGGTCTTCGGCAGCCCCGAATCGGGAAGATCGAGGCTTTCAGTGAAAGAGCTATGGTCTCGGTGGGGCATGTGAACGTTCTCCGATCACTTCTTTGTGTACCTTCGGATGGCTGTTTCAGGCACGCACGTCACAGTCGCGTGCTAAGCGATCTATCTGGTAACCAGGACCGCGCATTCGGCGTGGTTGATTACTTTGTGCGCGACGCTTCCCACGAGCAGCGCGGAGAAATCTGACAGGCCGCGCGTCCCCATGACGATGATGTCCGCGTTGAATTCCTTCGCCACCGCGAGGATGGAGGGGGCGACCTGCCCCGAGGTCGCATTCCTGGCCTCGCCGGTCACCTTGAGGCCGCGCCCCCGAAGGTCAGCCACGACCGAGTCGACGAGGATCATCGCGTCATCGGAGTCTTCCGTGGCATGCTCTCCCCGGGTGACCTCAATCTCGCGAATGTGCAGGACGAGGATTTCGCTCCCGCCGCCATTCGGAAGAGCGGCGGCGGCCTCTTTCGCGTGGACCGACCAGGCAGACCCGTCGACGGCTAGCAGGATGTGCTTGTACACGGATTCCCCCACAATTCTTCGTAATGGGTGTGCCGGAGGGCTCTACTGGGCGCTTAGAAAAGCGTCAGATACCGCTCGATTTCCCAGGCGGAAACGGTGGAATGCCAGGCCTGGAATTCCTCGCGCTTGGTCTTGGCGTAGTAATCGATGTAGTCACCGTGCGGCGTTTTGCCCAGTGCCGCACGCAGCACGTCGTCGGCGACGAGAGTGTCGGCCGCGTGCAGCAGGGTGGGTGGCAGCGACCGGATGCCCCGCGCGGTGATCTCTTCGGGCGACAGCAGGTAGAGGTTGTCGCGGTTCGGCTCGCCTGGGTCCAGTTCGCGGTCGATGCCGTCAAGGCCGGCGGCCAGCTGCACGGCCAGGGCCAGGTACGGGTTCGCCGCGCCATCGCAGCCCCGGTTCTCCACCCTGGTGCCGTCGGGGATTCGCAGCATCTGGGTGCGGTTGTTGCCGCCATACGTCGCGTACGCCGGCGCCCAGGTAGCGCCCGACTGGGGTGCCCCGACGCCAAATCGCTTGTAGGAGTTGACCGTGGGGCAGGTCACCGCTGCCATTGCCGGGCTGTGCTCGATGAGACCGCCGATGTACTGGTAGGCCAGCTGGGAGAGGCCTAGCCCGCGCGGGTCGTCCGGGTCCGGGAACAGCGCGGCGCCGGTCTGCGCGTCCCAGAGGCTTGAGTGCAGATGCAGCCCGGAGCCGGTCAGGTTCCCGAATGGCTTCGGCATGAACGTCGCGGCCATGCCGGCCTTGTGCGCCAGCGTGTGCACCATGTAGCGGAAGAAGATGAGCCGGTCGGCCGTGGTGAGTGCGTCGGCGTACTTGAAGTTCTGCTCGAACTGCCCGTTCGCGTCCTCGTGGTCGTTAGCGTAATTCGCCCAGCCAAGCCGGTTCATGTACCTCGAGAGCGTGGTGAGCAGGTCGTACATCCTGGTCAGGCCCTTGACGTCATAACATGGTGCCTCGGCCCGGTCCAGCGGGTCGGCCACCTCGATCCCGCCGCCCTCGCGGCGCTGGACGAGGAAGTATTCCGCCTCGACTCCCGCCATGTAGGTCAGCCCGCGCTCGCGGGCCCGCTCGACCGCGGCCTTGAGAATCAGCCGGGGGGTGTACGGCCACGGCTCGCCTTCGACGTGGATGTCGCACTGCAAGACGGCAAGTCCCGGCTGCCACGGGACGAGGGTGTAAGAGGCCGGGTCTGGTACCGCGATCAGGTCTGGATCGGCCGGAGTCTGCCCCATCGGCCCGGCGGCGAAGCCGGCGAATCCTGCGCCCCCGCCGGTCAGGACTTCGATCGCCTCGACCGGGACCATCTTGGCGCACGGCTTCCCGTACATATCGACGAACATGGCGAAGAAGAACTCCACGCCATCTGCCTCGGCCTTTGCCCTCAGCTCGTCATCGAGTGCTGACATGTGCACGCTCCGTATGGGTTGGTTCACTTGCCACGTGCCGTCAGGCCGTGACGTCATTGCCTTCGCAGGACCGCGTGTGGCCTAGATCACGCGATGCAACACCAGAGTGGACGATGTTTACTTGTAAGATACTTTTAGGCTGAGAGTACGCTAGCCCGTCTGGGTTGGGAAGACCTGCGTTGTCTTTTAGTCCCGTTAAAGATTCGTTAAGATGCTGGCACAGCCTCAGAAAGTTACGTTTTGTACTCATTCATGTGCTCTTAGTACACCTTTTGCTTCGTGTTTCTTTAACCTAAACAGTGATCACGGTGATGGAACCGAACGAGCGGGGGCACCTGGTGCCCGCCTAGCGGGCACCAGGTCAGCGACCGGAAAACAGCTACCAGCCGCCCTTGGGATTTCCTGGTATCCAGTCCGTGCCCGCGAGGGGCACCTGGGCCATCGCGGCGGCCTCGATGGTCAGCGCGACGAGGTCATTGGGCTCAAGGTTGTGCACGCTGGACTTGCCGCACGCCCGCGCGAGCGCCGCTAGTTCCATGGCCATGGCCTTGAGGTAGTTGGTGACCTGGCGTGCCGCGCGGTCCGCGTCGAGCCGCTGCTCCAGTTCCGGATCCTGGGTCGCGATCCCGACCGGGCAGCGGCCGGTGTGGCAGTGGTGGCAGAAGCCGGCGTCCGTACCCAGGGTGCGGTAATCGGCCGAGGCGTCGTGGTCGCTGCCGTCCTGCCAGAAGGTGGGACTGTTGCAGCCGAGGGCGATGAGCGAGGCGACTCCGATGGAGACCGCGTCGGCGCCGAGCGCCAGCGCCTTCGCCGCATCGGCGCCGGTGCGGATCCCGCCCGACACGATGAGCTGTACTTCGTCTTCGGCGCCGATGTCGCGCAGCGCCTCCGCCGCCAGTCGCACCGCCGCCAGCGTCGGGATGCCGGTGTGCTCGATGAAGAAGTCCTGCGTCGCCGCCGTTCCGCCCTGCATGCCGTCCAGGACCACGACATCGGCGCCCGCTTCGACCGCCAGTTTGACGTCGTTGGTGGGCCGGGTGGCGCCGAACTTCACGTAGATCGGCTTTTCCCAGTTGGTCGCCTCGCGCAGCTCCTCGATCTTGATCCGCAGGTCGTCCGGGCCTACCCAGTCTGGGTGCCGGGACGCGGAGCGCTGGTCAACTCCGGCGGGCAGGGTACGCATCTTGGCGACCCGCTCGGTCACCTTCTGGCCGAGCAGCAGGCCACCGCCGCCCGGCTTGGCGCCCTGGCCGATGACCACCTCGATCGCGTCCGCCCGGCGCAGGTCCTCGGGGCGGAATCCGTACCGGGACGGCAGGCACTGGTAGACGAGCAGCTTGGAGGCCGACCTCTCCTCGTCGATCATGCCGCCGTCACCGGTTGTCGTCGACGTCCCGGCCGCCGTCGCCGCCCGGCCGAGCGCCATCTTGGCCCGGGCTGACAGCGAGCCGAAACTCATGCCCGCGATCGTGATCGGGATGTCCAGCTCGATCGGCTTGCTGGCATGCCGGGTACCGAGGACCGTCTTCATCTCGCACTTTTCCCGGTAGCCCTCCAGCGGGTACCGGGTAAGGGAGGCGGTGAGGAACAGCAGGTCGTCAAACGTCGGCAGAGAGCGCTTGGCACCCCAGCCGCGGATTTCGTAGTGACCCTCGGCTGCCGTGCGCTGGATCTGCGCGATGACTTCCGGCGGATAGATATGGCTAGCGCGGTGCGCGTCCATGGGCAGGCCAGAGTGGCCGGGAATGTCCATCAGTACCTCTGGTCCTTCAACGCGTCGAAGTTGTACAGCTCGCGGGCGGAAGCGATACGGGTCACGTTCTCGGGCTCGATGTGCTCGAAGCCGCTGAGCTTCACCAGCTCCTTCACCACCCGCACGTCCTCTTCGGTCAGTTCCTCGATCCGGGCGTCCGAGCCCAGGGACGAGACTTTCCCGCCGACGTAGATTACGGCTTCGTAGATGGAGTCGCCGAGCGCGTGGCCGGCGTCTCCGCCGATGAGCATCGTCCCGGCTTGGGCCATGAACCCGCTCATGTGCCCGACGTCGCCCGCTACGACGATCGTCCCGCCCTTGAGCGAGATGCCTGCCCGCGACGACGCGTCGCCCTCGATGATGATCGTGCCGCCATGGCTGGACGCGCCCGTGCACTCCGAGGCGTTGCCCCTGACCCGGACGGTCCCGCTCATCAGGTTCTCGCCAACAGACCAGCCGACGAAGCCATCCACGACGACCTCGGGGCCATCTCCCAGGGCGCCGATGAAATACCCGGCGTTTCCGGTGATGTCGATCGTGATGTGGTTGGTCAGGCCAACGGCGAGGTTGTGCCGGCCTTGCGGCCCCGTCACCCGGGCGCAGGTCCCGTCGGGAAGAGCGGCCAGGGCGCGGTTGATCTCGCGTGTGCTGAGTTCGGCACAGCTCAGGTTCACCGTTTCCATACGTAGATCTCCTCCGGGACGGGCTCGAAGACCTCGGCGCCGGCGATGCCGGGGAGCCGTGCGAGCGCCTGGTACTCAGACGCCATCGCGATGTAGTCGCCGGTCTGGGCGATGACCGCTGGCTTGCAGGCAAACGAGTCCCGGACGACCGCGAACTCCGTCCTGGTTGAGACCAGGAGCGTGAAGAACCCGTCCATCTCCTTCATCACCTGGCGGAGAGCGTCATCCAGGCCATCGCCCTGCGCCATGCGGGATGCCACCAGCCTCGCGGCAACCTCGGAGTCGTTGTCGGTTTCGCAGCGGATTCCCGATCGTTCGAGCCTGCGGCGCACCGTCGCATAGTTGGAGAACGACCCGTTGTGCACGAGCGCGAGATCGGCCGCGGGTGCGAACGGGTGGGAGTGGGCGGTCGTCACCGCTGACTCGGTCGCCATCCGCGTGTGACCGATGCCCTGGTAGCCCGTCCAGCGGGGGACATCGAACTTGGCGCAGATCTTTGCCGGGGTACCGACGTCCTTGACGAGGACCATCGCCCGGCCGTATCCGGTCACCGTGACGTTTGCGCTCAGCCGGCCCAGGGCGTTCCGGAAGGACTCCTCGTCCGCGGGTGACGCCAGAACGGCCGAGTCATCTGCTAGCCGCTGCGCGATGACCTCGACGCCAGTTTCCGCGGCGATCGCTGTGGCTAGCACGTCCCACTCGACCGGTGCCTCAGCGCGGACCGAGTACCGCAGCGCTGGCTCGGCGCCGCCGGCGGCTGGATGCTGGTCCGCGTAGACGGCGATGCCCGCCGAGCTTGGGCCCCGCTCCGTCATCGCCTCCAGCATCTGGGTCAGTAGTTCACCGAGGCGTGGCTGCAGGGTTTCGTTCTTGAGATGCAGGCCGATGATTCCGCACATCCGTCGCCGCGCTCCTCCCTTGGGGACTCGGTTGTTTATGAACAAGATACGAGGTTTCACTACATGGATCATTGTCGCTTTGCTTCCCCGGCTCGTCAACCATCTGTTTCCCCGCTCGTATCTTGCTCGGAATGGTGCCCGAAAGTTGCTTAGGAGGGTTGACGGAGCGTACGCGGCGACGTTCACTGATAGGTGCCATAGTTTCCTGATGCTCGCCCCTCTTCTGCCAGAGACGGGGGAGTGCCAGACCTTCGCCCACGAGCCTGAGAGCCCGGCTTAGCCGCGCGGCTGGAAGGCGGCTGGAGGTTGTCATGCCGGCGGCTGGCACGGCGCAAGCGCTCATGCCCGGCGAGCAGGCAGCGGACCCGGCTCCGGGTCCCCGCCTCGATGGCGGCCCGGAGTCCGGACGGTGCCTGGTCGTGGGCGTGCTGAACGTGGCGCCCGACTCGTTCTCCGACGACGGAAAGTCCTTCCGCCCCGAGCGGGCCATCGAACGCGGGATCGACCTGACGCACCGGGGCGCCGACATCATCGAGGTGGGTGGTCTGTCCCCGCGCCCGGGTGCGGCGCCCGTGCCGCTGGCCGAAGAGCAGCGGCGGGTGCTTCCCGCGGTTGCGGCGCTCGCCGATGCCGGGGCTTTCGTCAGCATCAGCACTTCACGCTCCCGGGTCGCCGCGGATGCCGTGCGGGCCGGCGCGCGGATGGTGACCGATCCTAGCGGAGGACTGGCCGATCCAGCGATGCTGCGAATGGCGGCTGAGATCGAGCTTCCCTACGTCGTCAGGCCCGGGCGCGATCACGGCACCGGTCCCCGGCTGCGGATGGCCGAGGGCGACGTGACCGCCGCGGTGATGACGAAGCTGGCGAACCGGATCGACGCCGCGACCAGGGCGGGGATCGCCTTCGAACGGCTGCTCATCGATCCCTGCCTGGATTCCGCCAGCACGAACCAGCTTTACTGGCAGCTGCTCACCCAGGTGCGGGCGTTTCGCCAGCTTGGGCGTCCGGTCCTGGTCGGCGCGCCGCCAAAGCCCCTTTCCGGGCACCCGCGCCCGCTGGCCGGGCCGGCCGGACAGGAGTATGCCGCGGGCCGGTGGGAGGGGGTGGCCTCCGCCGTCGCGGTGTTCGCGGCGGCCGCCGGGGCCTGGGGGGTACGCACGCACGACCCCAGGCCGGCCCTGGACGCGGTACAGGTGGCAGCGGGACTCCGTTTCCGCTGAATGCCCGTCAGAGTAGGGATGTGTTCACGCCCAGTAAGAGATGTCTCATCTGAGGAACCAAAACGTCGTGACACGCGGGTTCAGTCTGGATGCCTCTTGTTTCCCCGGGGTAAAGTTATGCTGCGCTTGGGCGGCGTCAACCTCGGTCTGCCCCTGGCACCCAGGTCCGCCGGGAGCAAGCTCGCACCACGGTCGAGCAGCCGGTTCGCAGTGAGAGGAGCGGCCTTGGTAGCGCACATCGGTGACCTTGCCGAGCAAGATGGTGTTTCCCCGGCCCCTTCGGCCGGTGCGGAGGATCTCGAAGCGGCGCTGGGCGCGGCCATCGCCCGCCGAGTGCGGGAATCGCGGTTGCAGCTGGGCTGGACGGTAGGACAGCTCGCCGCGGCGTGCGGAATGTCCAAGGGCATGCTGTCGAAGATCGAGAATGCCCAGGCATCGCCGAGCCTGGCGACCCTGGCCCGGCTGTCCGAGGCCCTCCAGGTGCCTGTGACAGCGTTCTTCCGCGGCCTGAACGAAGAGCAGGACGTGCTCTACGTCAAGGCGGGCAAGGGTCTGGACATCGAGCACAGGTGGTCGGGAGCGGGCCGCAGATACCACTCGCTCGGAATCATGCGGGCGCCCAACAACACCCTCGAACCGGTGCTGGTCACGCTGACCGAGCGGGTCGAAACCTTCCCGCTGTACCAGCACGCGGGAACCGAGCTCATCTACATGCTCACCGGCCGCATGGAGTACGGCTACGGCAGCACCCGGTACCTGCTGGAGTCTGGGGACGCGCTGCAGTTCGTTGGCGGTGTGCCGCACGGCCCGGTGGCGCTGATCGAACTGCCGTGTCAGTTCCTCTCGATCAAGGCAATCACCGCCTCGGCCTGAGCCCGGGCGGCCCACCCGCACAGCACTTCCGCGGCTACCGCTGGCCGCGCCTTTCGCCATGCCGGAAATTCCCGTCAAACTGCGTCTACTAACTGTCCACTAACAGTGGACACAGTTTCACTACGGTCGTATGCTCCCGATTAGGGAGATCGCCAGGGTCGGCGGTCCGGCATCCACAGGGAGGAATGCTGTGCATGCAGCCAGCTCCAGCTCCAGCGCCGGCCGCCGGAGGGCCGGCCGGCCGCCCAGGTACTCGGCCTTCGCCCTGCTGCGGTACGGCCTGACGGGTGAGCAGTGGCCACGTGCCTGGCGGGAGCACGAGATGCTGCCGGCTTACGACGTGGTCATCATCGGCGGCGGCGTGCACGGCCTGGCGGCCGCCTACTATCTGGCCGCGAACCACGGCATCACCAAGGTCGCGGTGCTCGACAAGGGCTACATCGGCGGCGGGGGCTCTGGACGCAGCACGGCCATCTTGCGCTCCAACTACCTGACGCCGGACGGTGTCCGCTTCTACGAGCGGTCCATGCACCTCTACAACGCGCTGGCCTCCGACCTCGGCTACAACGTGATGTTCTCCCGGCGCGGTCACCTGACCCTCGCGCACAACGACGGCTCGCTGCGCACGATGCGCTGGCGGGCGGAGGTCAACCGGATCGCCGGCATCGACTCCTCCGTCATCGACCCGCCTGAGATCAAGCGGATGGTCCCCTACCTCGACATCTCCGATCACGCCCGGTATCCCGTCCTGGGCGCCCTTTACCACCCGCCGGGCGGCATCATCCGGCACGACGCGGTGGTCTGGGGATACGCCCGGGCAGCCGATTTCATGGGCGTCCACGTGCACCAGCAAACCGAGGTCACCGGCATCGACGTCGTGTCCGGCCAGGTCCGCGGCGTGCAGACCAGCCGGGGATACATCTCCACCCCGGTCGTGGTCAACTGCACCGCCGGCTGGTCCACTCTCGTTTCCGACATGGCGGGCGTGCGGCTGCCGATCCAGACGTTCCCGCTTCAGGCCGCGGTCACCGAGCCGGTCCGTTCCTTCCTGCACCCGGTGGTAGTTTCCGGCACCCTGCACGTCTACGTGAGCCAGACCGATCGCGGCGAGCTGGTGTTCGGCGCCAGCGTGGACCCGTTCGCCTCCTACTCCACCCGCGGCTCGATGGAGTTCGCCGAGGGACTGGCCGGTCACATCATCCAGCTCATGCCCGGGCTGTCCAAGATGCGCTTGCTGCGTCAGTGGGCCGGACTGTGCGACATGACGCCGGACTTCTCCCCGGTCATGGGCGGCACCCCGGTCGGGGGCTTCTACGTGGACGTTGGCTGGGGCACCTACGGGTTCAAGGCCGGGCCAGTGTCGGGGGAGGCGATGGCCGAGTGCATCGCCACCGGCCGTACCCCGCAGATCATCGAGGCATTCGGACTAAGCCGGTTCGGTGACGGCATGTTGGTTGGCGAGAAGGGCGCGGCGGCGGTCGGCCACTGACCGAGAAAGGCTGCTTGATCATGATCCAGATTCGGTGTCCCTGGTGCGGCCTGCGTGGGGCCGGAGAATTCCGCTGCACGGGAGACGTCAAAAGCCGGCCTGACCCGGCGACCGTCACTGCCAGGGAGTGGCGTGACTACCTGTACTTCCCAGCCAACCCGTGCGGGCCGGTGACGGAGACCTGGTACCACCGGATGGGCTGCCGCCGGTACTTCACGGTCGAGCGCGACACCGGCACCAACGAGGCGTGGACCATCGAGGAAGGCATGCGGTGAGCCCAGTGCCGGATAACACAGTGCCGAACAAGATGCGGCTTGGCCCCCAGCCGGGCGAGGAGATCGACCGCTCGCGGCAGTTCACCTTCAGCTGGAACGGGCGCACGGTACCCGCGTTCGCGGGTGACACCATCGCGTCCGCACTGGCCGCTAACGGCGAAACGGCGCTCTCCCGGAGCCTGAAGTACCACCGGCGCCGCGGCCTGATGACCGCCAATTTCCTCGACCCCGGCTGCATCGTCCAGGTCGGCGACGAGCCCAACGTCCGTGGCGGTCACCGCCAGGCCGGGCCCGGCATGGACGTGCGCTCACAGGACACCTGGCCCTCGCTGACCTTTGACGTGAAGGCCGCCAACCAGCTGATCGGCCGGTTCCTCGGCCCCGGCTTCTACTACAAGACGTTCATGTGGCCGCGCCGGCTCTGGCCGGCCTACGAGAGCGTCCTGCAGCGCTTCATCCATGCCGGGACTGTGTCGGCAGACACCCCGCACGTCACCATGGACAAGCGTCACGCTCACCCCGACGTGCTGATCGCAGGCGGCGGGCCGGTCGGCCTGGCCGCCGCGATCGCCGCCGCCCAGGCCGGCGCGCGGGTCATGCTGGCCGAGGAGGAGTACCAGCTGGGCGGCCACCTGCGGTGGGGTGACCCGGCCGACCTCGACGCGCTGCGGGAACTGCGGGACCAGGTGGCGAACACGCCAGGGATCGAAGTTCTCACCAACACCGTGGTGGCCGGGCGCTACGACGACAACTGGGTCGCCGTGGTGCGGCGCGGCCTGCCGGGCGGGACCGAGCAGCTGATCAAGACGCGCGCGAAGGTCCTGGTGGTCGCACCCGGTCTGCTAGAGCGCCCCTACGTTTTCGAGGGCAACGACCTCCCCGGGGTCATGCTGTCCACCGCGGTGCGGCGGCTGATCAACCTGTACGCGGTCAAGCCGGGACAGCGGGCGGTGGTGCTGACCGCCAACGCCTCCGGTGACGCCGCGGTCGCCGATCTCCGGCGGGCCGGTGTCGAGGTCGTGCGCGTCGTTGACGCGCGCTCGGGCGGCGACCTGGTGCGAGCCCGCGGCCGCAAGCGAGTGCAGGGCGTCGAGCTCGCCGACGGCACGAGGGTCGCCTGCGACCTGCTGGTCACCGCGGTCGGCTGGACCGCTCCGACCTCCCTGCTCAACATGTCCGGCGATCGTCCGGTCTACCAGCCGCGGGCGGCCCGGTTCTTCCCGGGAGAACTCCCCGATACCGTCATCGCGGCGGGCGGGATCACCGGTGACGGCAGCCGCGACCAGCTCCTGGAGCACGCCGCGGCGGTCGGCCGGGAGGCGGCTCGCCGCGCCATCCGCATCCGCCAGTCCTGGCGTGCGGCGCTCCCCGGCCGGCCAGCAGGCACGCCGGCGGCCACGGTTCCCGGACCGGAACCGGTGCCGATCCCCGCCCTGCCCATCGACCCGCACCCGGAGTTGTTCCAGGGCCGCACGCACGGGATCGTGGACTTCTGCGAAGACGTGTCCTCCAAGGACATCATCGGCGCCGTCAAGGAAGGCTACGACTCGATCGAGCTCGCCAAGCGGTACACCACCGCCACCATGGGCATGACGCAGGGCAAGCTCGAGGTGGTCAACGCGGTCGCGATCACGGCGAAGGCCACCGGAAAGACGATCGCCGAGACCGGGACGACTACCTGGCGCCCGCCGTACGCCCCCATCACTCTTGGTGCCCTCGCCGGACGCGAGTTCGAGCCGGTGCGCTACTCACCCATGCAGGCCTGGCATGAGGCCCATGGCGCGCGGCCGCTGATCGCAGGCGCCTGGATCCGGCCGGACCACTACGGGGACGCGGCCGGCGAGGCACGGAACGTCCGCACCCGGGTCGGCATCATCGACGTCACCCCGATCGGCAAGCTAGACCTGCGCGGCCCGGACGTGCCGAAGCTGCTCAACATGGTGTACGTCAACAAGTGGAGCAAGCTGGGCATCGGCAAGGTCCGGTACGGGGTCATGTGCACCGAGGACGGGGTCGTTTTCGATGACGGCGTCACCGGGCGGCTCGGTCCCGAGCACTACCTGATGAGCACCACGTCGTCGGGCGCGGCGGCGGTCTGGGAATGGCTGGAGGACTGGCTTCAGACCACCCACCCGGACTGGAATGTGCACGTCACGCCGGTGACGACCGCATACGCCAGCATGAACGTCGCCGGGCCCGCCGCCCGGGAACTGCTGTCCCGGCTGACCGAGGGCGTTGACCTCAGCAACGAGGCGTTCGGCTACATGGAGGTCCGTACCGGACGGGTGGCCGGCGTGGACGACTGCGTGCTGTGGCGCATCGGGTTCACCGGCGAGCTCAGCTACGAACTGCACATTCCCGCCGCCTACGGGCTCGCCGTCTGGCAGGCGCTCATGGACCACGGCGCCGACCTGAATGTCCGGCCATTCGGGGTCGAGGCGCAGCGCATCCTGCGGCTGGAAAAGGGTCACCTTATCGTCGGCCAGGACACCGACGGGCTGACCCGTGGTTTCAGCGCTGGCCTGGACTGGGCCATCAAGCTGGACAAGGACGACTTCGTCGGCAAGCCCGAGCTCAGCTGGCAGGAGCGCGACGGTGACGGCCCGCGGCTGGTCGGACTGCAGCCCGACGAGGCCTCGCTGGTCCCGGCCGAGGCCAGCCAGATCGTCGAGGGCAGCACCATCGTGGGGCGCGTCACCTCCAGCCGGATGTCGCCGACGCTTAACCGTTCGATCTGCCTCGCCCAGGTGGAGGCGCGCCTTGCCGCCGCCGGCACCCAGGTCACCATCCGGCTTCCCGGCGGGAGGCTGGTTACGGCTCATGTCACCGAGCACCTTGCCCATGTCGACCCGGAAGGGGAGCGGATGCGTGTCTGACATCGACCTGATCGCCCGGAGTCCGATCCGGCCAGTCCCGCCTGTCCAGCTGGTGGGCGGCTGGGAAGTGAGCGGCAGTCGCAGCGACGCCGCGCTCACCGTCACCGATTGCACGCCGTTGGCCAAGGTGCACGTGCGCGCACCCTGGAACGGCGCGATGGCCAAGACTCTCGGCGTGCCGTTCGGCCGGGCAGCCCGTGACTCCGGTGAGCTCCTGATCGGGGCTGGGCCGGGTGAGTGGCTGATACTGGCCCCCGTGAGCACGGCGCCGCAGGTGGTCAAGCGACTGCAAGCGGCGGCCGCCGAGTCGGCCCCGGAGGAGTTCGTCACCGTCATCGACCTCACGCACGGACGTGCCCTGGTCCGTCTCACCGGTGCGCAGGCGCCGGACCTGCTGGCCAGGCTCTGCCCGGTCGACCTGGATGACGAGATGACACCGAACGGGTCGGCGTTCCGGTCCTCGCTGGCGGGTGTCGCCACCGACGTGATCCGCGAGGACCGCGGCGGGACGCGGTCGTACCTGTTGCACTGCGAAAGGTCGTCCGGGCAGTACCTCTTCGACGTGCTGCTCAGCGCGGGCGAGTCCTTTGGTATCGGCATCGACGGATTCTCGGCCCCGGGAATCTGACCGCTAGCACCCTGACAGAGGGAGTGAGTCCACGTCATGGCCTTTCCTAGTGACCTGGAGATTGCCCGCGGCGCCACGCTGAAGCCGCTCGAAGACGTCGCCGCCGAGATGGGGATCGGCGCTCACCTGCTCGAGCCCTACGGCGATCAGGTGATGAAGATCAAGCTTTCCGCCATCGAGGAACTGGCTGACCGGCCGCGCGCCAAGTACGTGGTAGTGAGCGCCATCACCCCGACACCGCTGGGGGAGGGCAAGACGACCACCACGGTCGGGCTCGGGCAGGGCATGCGCCACATCGGGAAGCTGGCGACCGTCGCGATCCGGCAGCCGTCGATGGGGCCCACGTTCGGCATTAAGGGCGGAGCGGCCGGCGGCGGCTATAGCCAGGTGGTGCCGATGGAGGCGCTCAACCTGCACCTGACCGGAGATATGCACGCGGTGACCGCGGCGCACAACATGCTGGCGGCGGTCATTGACAACCACCTGTACCAGGGCAACAAGCTCGGCATCGACCTGAACAACATCACCTGGCGACGGGTGCTCGACGTCAACGACCGGGCGCTGCGCAACATCGTCATCGGGCTCGGCGGGGCCGCGGACGGAATACCGCGCCAGACCGGCTTCGACATCACGGCAGCGTCCGAGGTCATGGCGACGCTGGCTCTCACCCGTTCGCTCGACGACCTCCGGCAGCGTCTCGGCCGCATCGTGATCGGCTATACCAAGGACGGAACGCCGGTCACCGCCGAGCAGCTACAGGCCGCTGGCTCAATGGCGGTGATGCTGCGGGACGCGATCAAGCCGAACCTGCTGCAGACGCTGGAGAACACCCCGGTCCTAGTGCATGCGGGGCCATTCGGGAATATCGCCACCGGGAACTCCTCGGTGATCGCCGACCTCATCGGCATTCACGCTGGGGACTTCCTCATCACCGAGGCCGGCTTCGGTGCCGACATGGGAGCCGAACGGTTCTTCAACATCAAGTGCCGTACCTCCGGCCTGCGGCCGGACGCAGCGGTGATCGTCGCCACGGTCCGCGCGCTAAAGGCCCACTCAGGCAAGTACAAGATCATCGCCGGCCGCCCGCTGCCGGAGGACCTGCTCAAGGAGAATCCCGACGATGTGGCCGCCGGGGCCGCGAACCTCCGCAAGCAGATCGACAACATCCGCTTGCACGGCGTCTCCCCGGTGGTGGCCATCAACAGCTTCCCCACCGACCATCCGAGCGAACACCGGATGATCGCGGAGATCGCGGCCGAGAGTGGTGCCAGGTCGGCCGTATGCACCCACTTCGCCGACGGCGGGCGTGGTGCTATCGAGCTCGCGGAGGCGGTCGCCGAGGCCGCGAACGACAAATCGGAGTTCCGCTTCCTCTACCCGGACTCGGCCAGCCTGCGCGAGAAGATCGCCGCCGTGGCCACCCAGGTGTACGGCGCGGACGGCGTCGAGTACTCCGCGCAAGCCGCCAAGCAGATCGACACCTACGAGAAGGCCGGATTCGGCAGCCTCCCGGTCTGCATCGCGAAGACCCACCTGTCCATCTCCTCGAACCCGGCCCTGGTTGGAGCGCCGTCTGGCTGGGTGCTTCCGGTCCGGGAGGTGCGGGCTTCGGTGGGCGCCGGATTCGTGTACCCGATCTGCGGCGACATGCGCACCATGCCGGGTCTCAGCGCCAATCCGGCTGTCAACCGCATCGACATCGACGACGATGGCCTGATCATGGGGCTCTCGTGAGCTTTGCCGCTCGGGTTATCGACGGCCGGGCATACGCGGCGGATCTCAAACGCGGGATCGCGACGGAGGTGGAACAGCTAGCCCAGGCCGGTGCCCGGCCTGGGCTAGCCACCCTGCTCGTCGGGGACGACTACGCCTCGGCGTCATACGAGCGGCGGGTGCGCCGTCTCGCCGAGCAGCTCGGCTGCCGGTACGTGTGTGAGCACTTGCCCGGCGACGCTGAGGAGGCCGACGTGGTCGCCTGCGTTGGCAAGCTTGACGCCGACCCGCGGCTGTCCGGGATCCTGGTCCTGCGCCCGCTTCCGGTCTGGGTGTCGGAGGCGGTGGTCTACCGAGCCCTGGACCCGCTGAAGGACATCGAGGCCGTGCACCCGGTGAACGCGGGTCTGCTGGCGCTCGGCCGGCCGCGGTACATCCCGTCCACCCCGGCGTCGGTATTCCACATGCTCGACCGGCACCTGCGCGATTCCGGATGCGACCCGCAGGACGTCTATACCCGCAGCAACATGGTGCTGGTCGGCAGGTCGAACAACGTCGGCAAGCCGGCCATCCTGCTCGGTCTGGCCAGGGGCGCCACCCTGCTGTCCTGTGACGTGAACAGCTTCAAGGCCGGGCTCCTTTATGAGCACACCAGGCAGGCCGACATTCTGATCGTGGCCGCCGGAGTGCCCGGCCTTATCACCGGTGACCACCTGAAGCCGGGAGCGATCGTCATCGACGTCGGGATCAACCCGGTGGAGGACTCGCGTACCGGCCGGGTCAGGCTGGTGGGCGACATCGACTTCGACAGCGTGGCAGCGGTAGCGGGGGCGGTCTCACCGGTGCCAGGCGGGGTAGGCCCCATCACCGATGTCTGGCTGCTGAAGAACACGGTGGCCGCGGCCCGGCTCGCCATGGGCGTTGCGGCCGCTCAGCCAGAAATGAGCGCAGCACGCACGGACGGGGAACTGATCCCCGGCTAGGAATGGAATCGCGCATTTACTAGAGTTAGCCGCTAGTGAGAGGCTCTGCTAAGATGCGTCCGCATGACGGACGTCGACAGCAGTCGCCCCAGCCGGCGCGAACGGGCCCGGGCTACCCGGCTGCGGATGATCCACGCCGCGCAGCGGGTCTTCATCGCCCAGGGGTACGCAGGGGCCCGGATGGTCGACATAGCAGCGGAAGCCAGCGTTGCCGTGCAGACCGTGTACTTCACCTTCCACACCAAGGCCGAGCTCTTGCACGCGTGCTATGAGCTGGCGGTTCTCGGCGAGGACGACCCGCGGCCCCCAGTCTCCCAGCCGTGGTACGCGGCGATGCTCGAGGCCGGCGACGGGCAGACCGCGATCCGGCGGCTCGCCGAGGGCTTCTCCGGCATCGCCGCCCGGGTCGCGCTGCTCGACGGCGTCGTCCGCTCCGCGGCTCACGAACCCGAGGCTGCCCAGGTCCTGGCACACAACGAGCAGCTGCGCCGCGACGGGTACGCGCGCATCGTCGCGCACCTGGCCGGCCGGTTCGGGCTCCCCGCCGGGCTCGACCCGGCCCCGGCCGTGGACATCATGCTCACCCTCGCAGGCCCGGCGACCTACCGGTCCCTCGTCGCCGAGTACAGCTGGCCGCACGACCGTTTCGTCGACTGGCTTGCCGCCACGCTCGGCCAGCAACTTCTCGGCCCCGGCACCAGGCCCTGAGCGACGGTTACCGGACTGGCAGCGATTCCAGGGTGTTCTTGATGGAGCGCATGTTGCCCAGTTCCCGGGCCTGCATCCGGCGGCACAGCAGCGGCTCCAGCAGCCTGGCCGGCCCGTTCGGAATCAGTTCCATTCGCACCGTCAGACGCGAGCCGGTCGGGATCGGCACCACTCGCGCCGAAAAGCGGATGGTCATCATGTCCGAACGCCCGACCTGCGCCCACTCGCCTGGCCGCTCGTAGCGCGTGCACTCGACCTTAGTCTCCGGGCCGCCCGCCCACTTGGCCCGCCAGGCCGTCCCGACTCCGATGGGTTCCTCGGTCAGCAGGGCAACGGAGCGGACGTTCGGGTTCCACTCGGCTTCGTTGCGCAGATCACTGAGGTAGTCAAAGGCCGCCTCCGGCGGCACCGCGATGTCGACCGAGTTCTCCGGGACCACCATGACAGTCCGCCTCCCACTCGTCGTAGCAGATTACTAGTGTTGATCACTAGTGACTTATTACAGGATTCTCAGGATGGTCGTAGCCGCTGTCAAGCCCTTGTAAGTTGTCCGCATGGATGAGAACCGTGCCCGGCGCGTCGCCGACGCCCTGCGAGATCGCGGCATCGACGCGCATCTGGAGAACGGCGGAATTGACATCTACGGAGTCCGGGTCGTGCTCGGCGGCGGACGCGAGGCGATCTGGGGCAACGAGGGGACTTCGTCCCTGGCGGCTGAGGTGCTGCTCGACGGTGACCTGGTCGGCTTCATTCCGGAGATCCCGGGTTCCGCGCAGTTCGATGAGGCGCAGGTCGTGGATGCCATCGCCCGGGCCGATTATGACGAGCCCGAGGGTCATGAACTGCCGCAGGCTCCGCCACCCGCGACCCCGCTGACCCGCGAGGGCGGGGTGTTCCGGCGCTTTCTCGGCGGCTTCCGCTATGACTCGGAGAGCAGTGCCGAATAGCGGCGTACCGCAGCGCTCATTTACCTGGGCTCACTCACCTGGGCTTACTTACCGGGCTTACTCGCTGTCCTGAAGCACGTCTGTCAGCTCGGTGAGCAGGGCCTGCAACTGCGCGAGCTTTTCTGCCCCCACCCGGCTGGTGAGTTCCTCGTCGAGGCGGTCGAGGATGCGCGCGCAGGCGTCGGCCTCGTCCCAGCCGCGGTCGGTGAAGCAGACGAGCGTCGCTCGCCTGTTCCTGGGATCGCGACGCCGTTCGACGTACCCATGTTCTTCGAGGTAGTCCACTAGATAGCCGACCGACTGGTTGGTGAGCTTAGCCCGCTCGGCCAGTTCGCCGATGCGCGCTCCCTCCGGTCCCAGGTTCTGGAAGATCGCCATGTGCGCGGGACGGATGTCATCAAAGCCCATCTGCTCAAGACGGGCCTGCACGTACTCCATAACCCGGTGGTATCCCGTGCGCATCAGCATCGCCAGGTCGTCGCCCGCCCGCAGCCGGGAGGCGTGAGCCGAGGCCTCACCTCGCGTCGTCATCACACCATGATGCCGGGCAGCAGTCCGAGCTGGTTCAGCATCAGCAGGTCGTTCCGCGTCGCCACGTGCTCTTCGATCAGGCCGTCCCGGACACGGTGGATATGGATCTGGTCGGCTTCGAACGACCGGCCGGTAGCAGGCATGGTGCCCATGATGCGGCCAGGCCCGATCCCCTGCTCGAAGTCACCCAGGTGCGTGCCCCGCATCCGTACCCGGTGGATGACCTTATCGTCGTGGACGATTTCCTCTTGGATCTCGACGTGCAGGTCGGGGAATGCGGTCCGCCACGCCGTGACGATGTGCCGCACCGCTGCCCGGCCCCCCGGCCGCCGGATCCCGAAGTTCGTGAAGTCGTCATTCACCAGGTCATCGATCGCCGAGAGCTCTCCTTTGCTCCAGACCAGGTCAAAGAACCGGCGCACGGTCGTGGCGTTGTCCTGCTCGACACCCATCGGGTCCCCCTCCGTGAGTTCCCAGATATCTGGATAACAGAAGCCTGGCATTTTCGCCGGCCCTCGTCAAGCGCGGGACGGCCGATGAACTAGCTGGATTATCCAGAACGAGGTCAGTGGCCGCGCACCTGTCCGGGGGAGCGCGGGGTTACCAGGCCGGTCTGGTAGGCGAACACGACGAGCTGCGCCCGGTCGCGCGCGCCGAGCTTGGTCATCGCACGGCTGACGTGGGTCTTGGCGGTAGCGGGGCTGAGCACCATGGTCTCGGCGATCTCGTCGTTGGACAGACCGTGCGCGACCAGGGCCACCACCTCTCGTTCTCTGTTCGTGAGGGTTTCCATCCCGACGGCGGCGATGGCGTCCGGCGGCCGGGCTACGAACTCGCTGATCAGGCGACGGGTGACCGCGGGTGACAGCAGCGCGTCACCGCGCATCACAACCCGCAGCGCTTGGAGCAGTTCGGACGGCTCAGTGTCCTTCAGCAGGAAGCCGTACGCCCCCGCCCGCAGCGCGCGGAAGATGTACTCGTCGAGGCCGAAGTTCGTGAGCATCACGACCCGCACGCTGCCCAGTCGCTCGTCGGCGACGATCTGCCTGGTCGCCTCGATGCCGTCAAGGACCGGCATCTGGATGTCCATCAGGGCGATGTCCGGGCGGTGCTCGATGGCCAGCGCCACCGCGTGCATCCCGTCGGCGGCCTCGGCGACAACCTCGATGTCGTCTTCCGCCTCGAGCAGCGACCGGATGCCGCTGCGGATCAGCGCCTGGTCGTCGGCGAGCAGGATCTTGATCAAGCCGGCAGCCCTGTCAGGAGCGGACCCGGGCGGGGAGTTCGGCGCGCACCCGGAAGCCGCCGTCATCCTGCGGCCCAGCGTGCAGCCGGCCGCCGAGGGCGGACACCCGCTCCCGCATGCCGACGAGGCCGAGCCCAGGACCCGGCGGCCGGGAGCCGGTGCTGGAGCCGGTACCGGTGCCGGTACCGGTCACCGTGCCGTTGCCGTCGTCGTCGACCTGGATCGCGAGGGCATCCGGCGTGTAGTGCAGGTGAACGCGAGCGTGGGCATGGCCGGCGTGACGGCTCACGTTGGTAAGCGCTTCCTGCACGATCCGGTAGGCAGCCTGGTCAACGTCGGCCGGAAGCGTCCGCCGGGTGCCGGTCACGCTTACCGTCACCGGCAGGCCGGCCGCCTGTGCGCGTGCCACCAGGCTCTCCAGCTGGCCGAGGCCACTGCCGTCGCCGTCCTCCTCAGTGCGCAGCACGCCGAGCGTCGCGCGCAGTTCCCGTGCGGCGTCCGCGCCCGCCTCCTGGATCGCCAGCAGCGCGGGGGAGACGTCTTCGCCGCGCTTGCGTGCCAGGTGGACCGCTACGCCGGCCTGAACCTGGACCACCGAGATGCTGTGCGTCAGGGAATCGTGCAGCTCACGGGCGATGCGCAGGCGCTCCTCCATCGCCCTGCGGTGGGCGGCTTCGTCCCTTGTCCGCTCGGCCTCTTCCGCGCGTTGCTCGACTTCGCGCAGATGCAGCTGCCACATGCCAGCCGCCACGGCCATCACGGCCGCCGAGATGAGCCATCCGGCCGCGTAAAACCTTTGCCGACCCCGATCCGTGCGCATTCTCTGAGCGTACGCGTCATGCCCGCGAGCGCATCCCCCCGTAGTTGCTATCGCTAGCTACTCCCAGCGCGGTATTCCGCTGCCCGGCGGCATCCCGGCCGGCCAGAAAAGAATCGCTTCCTGCGCACGACGACGGCGGGCCTCATCGCCGGCAGCATCGGTGGTATGGCAATGACATCTTCCGCTATCGGTCAGGCAGGCACTCGCAACGACGGCCGCCACCTTGGCGTGGCCCTGCTGGTCATCGCGACCGCGCAGCTGATGGTCGTGCTCGACGCGACGGTCGTCATCGTCGCGCAGCCGCACATTCAGGCGGCACTCGGATTCTCCGGCAGTGGCCTGGAGTGGGTCATCAACGCCTACGCACTGGCTTTTGGCGGGCTGCTGCTGCTCGGCGGCCGCGCCGGTGACGTGTTCGGCCGGCGCCGGATGTTCGTCATCGGCCTGCTGCTGTTCTCGGCCGCCTCCCTCGTCGGCGGGCTCGCGACCTCGCAGGCGTGGCTGCTCGCGGCCAGAGCCGTTCAGGGCGCCGGCGGCGCCATCGTCGCACCCACCGCGCTGGCGCTGATCGCGACGACGTTCCCGGAAGGCCCGCCCCGCAACCGGGCGATGGGTGTGTACGCCGGGATGAGCGGGGCCGGCGGCGCGGTCGGGCTGATCGCCGGGGGCCTGCTCGTCACTTATGCCTCGTGGCGCTGGGTGCTGTTCGTCAACGTGCCGGTCGGCATCGTCGCGGCCATCGCCGCCTTGGCCGTGCTGTCCGAGGGCGCCCGTCGGCCGGGCCGGCTCGACCTGCCCGGCGCGATCACCGGGACCGGGGGAGTGGCCGCGCTCGTCTACGGCCTGTCCAACGCCGCCACTAGCCCCGACGGGACATCACACTGGGGCGACGCCAAGGTGGTGGCGGCGCTGGCGGCCGGCGTCGTGCTGCTCGCGGCGTTCGCGGTCATCGAGGCACGCAGCAGCAATGCGCTGCTGCCGGTGCGGCTGCTGCGCAGCCGTGACCGGGTCGGTGCGAACCTCGTCATGCTGGGAGCGGGGACGGCCCTCTTCGGGGTGTTCTTCTTCGTGAATCTCTTCGTGCAGGACGTCTGGGGTTACTCCCCGCTGCGGACCGGAGTGTCGTTCCTGCCGCTGACGGCCGCGCTGGTCGTTGGCTCGGCCGCCGCGGCGGCGCTGGTGCCGCGAATTGGCGTTCGGCCGCTGCTGCTGGCCGGCGGCGTCGCCGGCGCCGGGGGGATGTACTGGCTGTCCCGGGTGACCGAGCACAGCACGTACGCCGGCGGACTGCTCGGCCCGGGCCTGGTGATTGGCGCCGGACTCGGCCTGTTGCTGGTCCCGCTGCAGCTGACCGCCCTAGCCGGGGTTGCCGACGCCGACACCGGGGTAGCCGCCAGCCTGCTCAACGCCGGCCGTCAGATCGGCGGATCTATCGGCCTCGCGGTGCTCGGTACGGTGGCGTGGACGGTGGTAGCGGACAGCACCAGCGGCGCCGGCCCAGCCATGGCCATCATGACCGCATCCCGGCAGGCGGCTTACCAGCATGCGCTGACGGCCGGCTTTGACCGCGCCTTCCTGGTCTCCGCCGCGATCGCACTCCTCATCGTGTTCATCGCGATCGCCACCATCCGCGTCCGCCGTGCCGACCTGAACGGCAGCTAGTCCGCCATTCGGGTATGGTGCCGCTGTGGCGCGGATCGAGGTGCGCGCGGCGCACCCGGATGACCTGCCGGGCATCGCCGCCGTGGCGCTTGCGACCGGGCAGGACGAGGAGTGGGGCGGGGCCGACCCCGCTTACATGACGCACCTCCTGGCACATGGCCGGGTGCTGGTCGGGGTTAGCGATGGCTCGGTCGTCGCCTTCGGCGCCACTCGTCAGCTCGGCACTAGCGCCAGCCCGGTCACCATGCTGTGTGACTTGTTCGTCGACCCGCGACTGCACGGCACGGGCTGCGGCCGTGCGCTGCTGGCCGAACTGTGGGACGGCGGCGGGCAGCGGATGACCTTCAGCAGCCTGCACGCGCACGCGGTGCCGCTGTACACCAGGTTCGGCCTTGACGCCTGGTGGCCCCTGCTGTACCTGCGCGGTCGCGTCGCGGCGCTGGCAGCCCCGGGCGGCTGGCAGGCCGCCGACACCACCCCGGCCGAGGTGGCCGTGCTGGAACTGGGCTGGACCGGCGTGGACCGGTCAGCCGATCATCTCGCCTGGGCGAGGCGGCCGGGCGGGGCTAGCGTCCTCGCCACCCGCGGCGGCGACGTGATGGCGGCAGGGACGGTCGGCGGCGCGGGCGACGAATACGGCATCACGCATCTGGAGCTGGCGCCATCGGCCGGCAGCGAAGACGCCGCCACTGCCGTGCTTGCGGTTCTCTCCCATAGCCGGCCGGCTGGCGGGCTAGCTCGCGTCTGCCTGCCCGGGCCGCATCCGGCGGTCCGGGCGCTGCTCGCCGCCGGCTGGCGGGTTGAGGAGTTCGACCTGTTCATGGCCACCGAGCCGGACCTGCTGAATCCCCGCCGGACGGTGCCGTCGCCGGCCCTCGCCTGAACGCGACGGTCTGCCCGGCAGCCTCCCTGGAGTACCGGCCGGTCGCGGGCTGACAATGGGCTGGTGGTCGAGGTTGAGCCGGGGCATTTCGAGGAGATGGTCAGCGCGGCGCTTGACGGGCTGCCTCCCGAATTGGGGGACCTGATGAGCAACGTCGCCGTGACCGTCGAGCACGGTCCCGGGCCGCGCGGGCTACTCGGGCTCTACCAGGGCGTCCCGCTGACCAACCGGACGGCAACCAGCTATGCGGGGGTGCTGCCTGACCGCATCACCATTTACCGCCGGGCCATCTGCGCGGTCTGCCAGACCGAGGACGAGGTCGCCGAGCAGGTCCGGCGGACAGTCATCCACGAGGTCGCGCACCACTTCGGCATCGATGACCCGCGGCTGCGCGAACTGGGCTGGTAAGGGTCCCGGGACAGAGTTTCCCAGTGCGCCCGTCCCGGTTCCGCGCCGGCCACGGGGCCGGGGCCACGGACGGCTAGGACCTTCGGCTATGAGTTGCCCGCGACCAGGGACGGCCATCGCTGCGCGGGCCGCAGGAAGTGCTCGAGGTTCTTCCAGGACTCTGCGGTGTCCGCGGTGTCCTGGTGCGGGGAGTGGAACAGGCGCAGGTAGCCGCCGATTTCGAAGAGGTCGTACCAGAGCCGGTACAGCGACAGAGCCGTGTCGTCGAGCCGGGTGCCGGTGGCGGCGGCGTAGTAGTCAAGCAGCGCGGGGTCGTCGCTTACGAGGTCCCAGAGGTCACGTTCGGGCGGGGCGAGGAGTGTGGTGTCCCAGTCGACGAGGAGCAGCCCGCTCGCTGTCACCATGACGTTGCCTGAGTGCGGCTCGCCGTGGGTGATGACCATCCGCTCCGGTTGCGAGGCGACCCGCCGGGCGAGCCTGTCGTAGCCGGAGATCAGCGCCTGCAGGTCGGCTGCGTGCGACACCAGCAGGTCGTGGGCGCGCTGCGCGTACGGCCCGCTGCGCCAGGTGCCGCCGGGATGGCGCAGCATGGCCTGCAGTGCATCGAGGTTCGGTACCACGAAGTCTTCTGCTGCGGGGCGGCCGGCCCGGGCGTGGTGCAGCTGGATCAGCATGTCCACCACGGCCTGCCGGTCACCGTCTCGGGTGAACTTGCCGCCCTCTCCCGCGTCAGTGCCGGTGACATGGGGATGGACCACGAGCGAGTACCGGTCAGATGTCTGCGCAGCGGCTTGCCCGGTTGCTGTCGGCACGGGTGCGACCACGAACGTCAGGCCGGCTTCGCGGTGCAGGGCGAGCGCGGTTCCGAATGCGCGGCACAGGCGGTCGAAGGCGTCGTCGGTCGTGTCTTGTGCTGTGCGCAGCTTGGCGTTCAGGTCGTCGGCGGTGGCCCACAGCCGCCTGCCCTCGCGGTCGGCCGCAAGCCAGTGGTAGCTGCCGAAGCCCACGGGCTGATAGTCCAGCGAAGTGGCCGTGAACCCCCACAGATCGCGCAGCGCAGCCGCAACGGCAACCTTCGGCAGGCCGTCAGGCTCCGTGAACACCCGGCAACCCTATCCGTTCCTGCCAGCTTTGACAGCTTTCGATGCCGCTTCCACGCCACTACTTCCTGCTGAGGGCACCACGACAGTTCCGTGGTCACATGGTCGATGTGTCGTTCCCGCTGCCTGCGCGGGGAGTCGCCGCGCCATGGCTGCGATCCAGACGTGGGCCGGGCGACCGCAGTAATAGGGGACGATGGGCATCGCTCTTTCCTCTCTCCTGGGACATTGCGGGAGAGCGGGCACCGAGATTCGGCTTTGCGCCGCTCCGCACCCGGGAAGACGTCCGCGAATCGCAGGACGTGAGGTCTCACGTTCGGCGTTGCCGGCTCGTCTGCGTGGTGTGAAGCGCAAGTCCGCCAACGGGAGGAAGCAGACGATGACGGTGACAGCAGGCGGCGCCACAGCAGCCGTGCACACGATGCTCGCGACGAGCCTGGGAGAGCTGACGGTGGTCCGCGATGGAGCGGCGCTGACCGGGCTGTACTTCCCGCGGCACTGGCCCCGCCCCGACAAGACGGGATTCGGCCAGCGCACCGATGAGGGGTTCGAGGAGCTTGCACGGCAACTCGGCGAGTACCTCGAGGGGGAGCGTGCCGCGTTTGAGTTGCCCCTGAAGGTCAGCGGCAGCGAGTTCGACTGCCGGGTCTGGGAGCTGATCGCCCGCATTCCCTACGGGGAGACGACCACATACGGCGAACTCGCACGCGCCCTGGGGGCCGGAACGGAGCCGCGGGACGTCGGCGCGGCAGTGGGCCGCAACCCGCTGTGCATCCTCATCCCCTGCCACCGGGTGGTCGGCGCCACGGGCAAGCTCACCGGCTACGCGGGCGGCCTGGACCGCAAGCGCGCCCTGCTGGAGATCGAGCACGCGGCGGCTCTGCGGATGGGCCATGCTCCGGCAGCCGCGGGCCTCTGGTAACGGCCAGACGCGGATGTGCGACGAAACTCTTCGCCGGCACCTCACGGCACAGCCCGGGGGAGCGTCTGCGGGGTGCATGCGCCGGCAGCGCGCCGGAGGCATCAACCGCGAGAAGCGGCAGACATTTCACCACGAGAAAGGGAACGACTCATGTCGATCGAGGAGAACAAGGCCGTCGTGGGGCGCTGGTTCGCCGAGTTCTGGGGCAAGGACTTCAACCCGGCCGTAATCGACGAGCTCGCCGCCCCGGATATCAGGTTCGAGTACTCGCTGCACGCGCCGCTGCGCGGCCGGGACGCGGTTCGCGCGTTCGCCGGGAAGTTCCGCGCCGCGTTCCCGGACCTGAACTTCTGGGGCACCGCTGACCTGATCGCCGAGGGCGACTACGTGGTCGGCCAGTGGGAAGGCGGCGGCACCCACACCGGCGACGCGTTCGACGACATGCCATACGGGCCAGTACCGCCCGCGACCGGCAAAGTGATGCGGTTCACCGGGACCACCGTCCTGAGGGTGCGGGACGGCTTCATCACCGAGGAGATTGGCATCGACGACGGGGTCACCGCACTCCGTCAGCTCGGCCTCATCCCCGAGGCCTAAGTCCCCAGCTCAGCGTGTGCCGTGGCGAGGCCAGCCTCGCCACGGCACTGTCGTCCCTCCAGGCTGTGATAAGCGCGGCCGCATGGACCCGGCGAAGGCCCAGTGTTCGACCAGTTGGCCGTCGGGGACCCGGACCATGTCCAGGCCACGTGCCTCGAAGGGGGCACCGGTGGGCGGCTGGCCGAAGAGGTCGCTGGCCGGGAGCCCGGCTCCGGCCGAACGCTTCCTCAGCGTCTTGCTCGAGGGGATCACGCCCGCTTACATCAGCTGACCAACCCCTTTACCAGCAGGCTCTTAGCCGCCGCCGGGCAGGCCGGCCGGTGCATGCCCAGGGCCGGGATCAGCCCGCGCGGCCGGCCACGGCCGCAATCGCGGCGTACTGGCAGGCGAACGCCATCAGCGTGCACGCGTGGAAGATCTCGTGGAAGCCGAACCAGCGGGGCCACGGGTCGGGCCGCTTGAGCCAGTAGATGATGCCGCCCACCGTGTACATCAGGCCGCCGGCCACGATGAGCACTATGGCACCGATCCCCACCCCCGCTCGCAGCTGCGGCAACGTGAACAAGGCGATCCAGCCGAGCCCCACGTAGACCGGGACGTAGACCCAGCGTGGCAGGCCGGCGAAGCGCGTCTGGAACAGGAAGCCGAGCGCCGCGCAGGCCCAGCACACGGAGAGGATGACGACCCGGCTGGCGCCGCGCAACTCCAGCACGGCGACCGGCGTGTACGTCCCGGCGATGAGCAGCAGGATGTTGGCATGGTCGAGACTGCGCAGGATCGCCTGCGCCCGGGGTGACCATGAACCCAGGTGATAGGCGGCACTGACCGAGAACAGGATGACCGCGGTGGCAGTGAAGATCGCGCAGGTGACCGCGGCGGTCACCGATGGCGCCCGGATCACGAGGATCACGCCTCCGCACAGGCTCAGCGGCGCCGCCACCGCGTGGATCCAGCCACGCAGCCGCGGCTTGGGCGCTGCCGGCGAAAGCTCGCTCATTCCTCAGTCCATCCGCAATTCCGCACAAGACGCGGGATATTGACGGCTCCTGGTTTCCGTCAATATCCCGCCCTGGAACATTCGCAGATGGCGCGCCGGCCCGGCAGGGCCGAACGTCCCTGACTGCGACGATCTACTGCCACCGGCCTGCCGGGATCCGGTGGTTCCGGCGGGTCACCGTCCGGCGTTCGTCCTCGGTGGTCCCGCCCCACACGCCGTACTTCTGCCTGGTGGCCAGGGCGTACGCCAGGCACTCGGCCCGCACCTGGCAGCGCGCGCAGACCTCCTTCGCCGCCATGGTCTGGCTCGGTCCGGTGCGATCGGTGGCCGAAGGAAAGAACAGCTCGGGATCCGCGCGGGTGCAGGCGCTGCGGGACATCCAGCTGGTGCGGCGGACGAACGCGGTTTCGGACACGCCGGTGCTCCTCTCCCCGAGATCATTGCCGGTCATCCAGCGAGCATCACTCGCGCTGTCCGGCGATGTCAGGGCCGAAGGTCAGCCCGCCGCGGTGCTGTTACCAGGGGCTGCGCATTCGGGAACCCGCCCGCGCGGCCTTCCGGTGCTAGCGCTGCCGCGCTACGACTTGCGCGACGACGGCTTGCTCCGCTGCCGCGGGACGTGCCGCACCACCGTATCCGAGGAAGGGAAGAACGAGCTTTCGTGGCCGTCGTCCCAGCGGACCACATAGGGCGGGGCCTCGTCCGCCCCGTGCACCTCCGTGATCACGCCCCTCCGGTCGTGGTCACCGACGTGCGTTCCCTTAACGATGAGCTCGTCGCCGACGTGTGCCTTCATGGCGGCTCCTTGCCAGAAGATCGCTGCGGAATTTGAGCTGCGCAGACGCCGTGCCCCTGCACGGCACGGGTGCCGCGCGGCACCCCGACCTATATATAAGCATGCCTATCCGCCGGCCGCCGGCTGAGGGCGGAGGTCCCCATTTAGGTGACTGGTGAACCACTCGGCTGCGAGGCTTGCGACCTGGTCGAGCGCGCCTGGCTCCTCGAACAGGTGGGTGGCCCCGGGGATCACCACGAATCGGTTCTGGCACCGTAGCTGTCGCTGCGCACGCTCATTAAGGTCAAGTACGACCCGGTCCGCACCGCCGACGATGAGCAGGGTCGGTGCCCGGACCGCCTGGAGGGAATCGGCGGCCAGGTCCGGGCGCCCACCGCGGGACACCACGGCCGCGACACGAAGCCGGGCGTCGGCGGCCGCTCGCAGGGCCGCTGCGGCGCCCGTGCTTGCGCCGAAGTAGCCGACGGGGAGCCCGCGGACGGCGGGCCGCCCGCCCAGCCACTCGGTGATCCCGGCCAGCCGGGTGGCGAGCAGCGGGATGTCGAACACGCGTGCGCGGTCAGTCTCTTCGCCGCCGGTCAGCAGGTCGGCGAGCAGCGTGCCGAGCCCGGCCCTGTTCAGGGACGCGGCCACCGACTGGTTGCGCGGGCTGTTGCGGCCACTCCCGCTGCCATGGGCGAACAGCACAACCCCCCGGGCGCGCTCCGGGACCGTCAGTATCCCCGGCAGCCGCGTGCCGCCGGCGTCGATGACAACCGGTTCCGGCACGCCGGCCGAGCCGGCCGCCGCTTCGGGCACGGCATGCACCTCCTCGCCGCGATCGGAGAACCCCATCGCCCAGTCTCGCTCGTGCCGCCGTTCAGTCCGCCTCGCTGTTACCGGGAGAGCACGACGCGCACCTGTCCGGCAGGGCCATCTGCCTGACGTGCGGCCATAAGTGCGGCATTCGGGACCTCGCGACTGCCTCCCGGTACCCTCGTCCCTAGGTACCCGTCCTGCGGCATAACATGATCAAGTAGTGCCGGAGCGTAATCGCTACGCGGACCTGCTCCGCGTTGTCGCGATCGGTGGCGTGGTATATGGCCACTGGCTACTGATCTCGATCACTTATTCCCACGGCCAGCTGTCGGGGGTGAACGCGCTCGACTACGTGAGCTGGGCGTCGTGGGCGACCTGGCTGTTCCAGGTCATGCCCTTGTTTTTCCTTGTCGGCGGGTACGTGAACGCCCTGTCGTGGGGGCGGCACTACGGCCGGGGAGAATCCCGGACCCGCTGGGTGCGGGACCGCGCGCTGCGGCTGCTGTGGCCGACGGCCGTCTACGTGGTGATCGGGGTGCTCGCAGCCGTCGCCGCTACCGCGGCCGGCGTCCCCGCCAGCGAGGTCGACCACGCGGCCTGGCTCGCCGCACTCCACCTGTGGTTCCTGCCCGTGTACCTGCTGCTGATCGCCCTCACCCCAGCGCTGCACGCGGCGCACCGGCGGTGGGGCCTGCTGGTGCCGCTGGCGATGGCCGTCGCGGCGGGGCTAGTGAGCGCCGCCAGCTTCGGCCCGCACCTGCACGACATCGGCTACGCGAATTTCCTGTTCGTCTGGGGCTCGGTACACCAGTGGGGCTTCGCCTGGCTCGACGGCACGCTGACCCGCCAAAGGTGGCGCCCGGTGGCGATGTTCGGAGCAGGGGCGGCGCTGCTCGGCTGCCTGGTGGCGTGGGGCCCGTTCCGCGTGGACATGGTCGGCGGCGGCAACACCAACCCGCCGTCGGTCGCGCTGCTGGCCTACGCCTTCGCGCAGGCCGGGCTGGCGCTCGGGCTGGAGCCGGCGGCGAGCCGGCTACTCGACACCCGGCAGCGCCTGTGGCGTCTCGTCCAGCGGCTGAACGTGTTCGTGATGAACATCTACCTCTGGCACTTCGTGCCGGCCATCGTGGTCGCGGTCGCGTTCTACCCGACCGGAGTGCTGCCGCAGCCCGCCATCGGCACCGCCGAGTGGTGGTGGCTGCGCCTCGCCTGGTGGGCGCTGCTCACCGTGGTGCTCGTCCCGCTGGTAGTTGGCATCACCCAGGCCGAGCGGCCGCTGCTGCGGCTGCCGGAAGGCATCGGACCGGCCGGACCGTGGTCGCCCGTGCTGTTGATCGGCGGGCTCGCCGCCGTGATGGTTGGTCTTGCCAGGCTGGCCATCGGTGGCTTTGCCCCCGCCGGTCAGCCGCCCGCCTGGGTCCTGGCGACCTTGGCCGTCGGCCTGATCGCCATCCTCTGCACGGGACGGCCGCCAGGTCAGGCCCGGCCGGACACCGCGGGCCGGTCCAAGGCGAGCCCGGACGCCAGCGTCAGGTCATAGCTGTTCCCCGACCACGGGTGCGGAAGTAACGAGCGGGCGAACGTGAAATCACGGTCCGTTCAGGATGAATCAAAGATCTTCTCCCGAACGAACCGTGATCTCTCGCGGTCGTTTCGGCTGCGCCTAGTTCGTCGAGCGCCAGCCCTCGTGGTAGCTCTCCCGGACCACCTTCGAGTACGGTGCGGGCGAAACGATCGCGCGGATCGCGACCTGCTCGTGCGGCTGCACCGTGGTCTTCCGCGAGCCGCCGTCCGGCTCGCCCCAGATCACCGACACCTCGGCACCGACCGGCACGTCCGGGTCGACCGTGGCCAGCGACAGCCCGGACCGCTCGTTCGCCGAGTAGCCGGTGAACATCGACAGGCCCACCACCTTGCCGGAGGCGTCCACCACGGAGTCGAAGTTGGACGAACCGTAGTTCGCGTTCGGCAGGTCGAAGAACTGGTAGCCGGGCGCGTCAGCGAGCGGCGAGGCGAGCACCTTGCCGAGGTCTTCGGCGTTCCACGCCAGCGTCACCTTGCGCCGCTGGCCGGCCGGGTCGATCGCCTCGAGCGCATCCCGCCCGATGAAGTCGTGGTCGAACTTCACGAACGACCCGTATCCGAGGTCCCACGGGTTCGTGTAGTAGTCCTTGATGTCATCCGACACGAACGACCCGGCGATCGCGTTGGTCGCCTCATAGGAGTCCGCGCCGAGCCACTCGCGGTAGCCCCGCAGCTCTGGGGCGGTGTAGATGGCGGGCAGCGGGGAGGGGATCCAGCCGGACTCCAGCGTGTTGCAGGAGTAGGCGCGCGCGCCGCACGGCTCGAGGCCGAACTCGCGGCCCGCCTCGAGGATGGCGTCCCTGATCCGGTCGTAGGTCTCGTACGGTCCCCAGATCTCGAGGCCGGGAGCGCCCGCCATGCCGTGCCGCAGCGTGCGGACCTTTTCCCCGTCGATGTCCATCCAGCCCATCCGGAAGAACCGGACCTGCTCCATCGGCGCGCCGTTCAGCTTCTCAATGACCGGCCACGCGTTCGGCCCCTGGATCTGGAACCGCCAGACCTTCCGCGTCACCGCTTTGCCGTATGGCCGGGACGGTGACCGCGGGTCGAGCACCATCTCGACGTTGTAACCCTGCGCGCCCTTGTAAAGCAAATAGTTGGCGACCGGCGCGCGGCCGACGAAGGTGAGCTCCTCTTCGGACTCGCGGAACAGGATGCCGTCACCGATCACGCCGCCCTCGGGGGACACGGGCACGAACTGCTTAGCAGTGTCAACGGGGAACTTCGCGGTGGAGTTGATGCCGGTGTCGGTGATCAGCTTGAGCGCGTCGGGGCCGGAGATGAAGATGTTGTGCATGTGGTGTGACTGGTCGTAGAGCACCGCGGTTTCCCGCCAGGCGATCACCTCGCGGCGGAAGTTCGTGAACTCGGACGGGACCACCGGGTAGATGTAGGCGCCAAGCTGCGAGTTCCGCAGCAGATCTACCGTGTTCCCGGACTCGTCAAGCAGCTCTTGCAGGTTCTTCGCCATTTGCCACCTGTTCTCGTACGGCTGTTTTGTGCGGTCACATGCTAGCGCTCGAGTCTGTGGACCGTAATGCCCGCTATTGGCATGGTTGAACGATGCGATTGTGCTCAGAAAACAAAAGATAACAGTCACACATAACGAACCGTTCCTGCGAGCTTCCGATTACAGTGCGTGCCCACTGTAGTCGGCCTGTTACCGTCGGATTAGAGTGCAAGCAGGGCCCGTGAACTGCAAAGACTGCCAACCGCGAGTAGCCGGGCGGTGAGGGAGGCGAACCGATGGGAAACGCACTGTCGTCACGGCGGGTCCTGACCGGTTACGCCATCTGGATCGCCGTGCTGCTCATCCTGCACTACACGGTGCCCGGGGGGCGGAACGAGACAGCGGGTCTCATCGAGGTAACTGGCGTCGGCGCCATCGTGGCCGGCATCGTCATCAACCGGCCCTCGCGATCGGCGCCGTGGGTGCTGATCGCCGCCGCCAACCTCTGCGGCACCGTCGGTGACTTGACCGGGCACGTCATGGTACAGCTCGGCCATCCTCCGCTGCCGTTCCCGTCCTTTATCGACGCGATCTACCTCGGCGTGTACCCGCTGTATGTGAGCGGCCTCGCGATGTTCGTGCACTTCCGGACCCACGGGCGCGACCGGCGCAGCGCCGTGGACATGCTGCTGCTGACCCTCGGCCTGGCACTCGTGTCGTGGCTCTTCCTGGTCCGCCCGGACACCATGAACTCCTCGTTCAGCTTTGTGCAGAAATTCGTCGCGGCCGCTTACCCAGTCGGCGACTTGCTTATCTTGATGACCCTCGCCCGGCTGCTCACCCCGGGTACCGCCCGGGGATGGCCGATCCGGCTGATCACCATCGGCACCGTAGCCGCGTTGGCCTCCGACGTGACCTATGACGTCCTGCAGGTCAACAGCGACTACCACGCGGGCACCCTGCTCGGGCTCGGCTGGCTGATCTGCTATGCGGCGTGGGGTGCGGCCGCGCTGCACCCGGCGATGGTCGATCTGACCGAGCCGATCGCCTACCGCATAGCGGAGGGGTCGCGGTCCTGGGTGCTCTCGCTGCTGTTCGCCTCGCTGCTCATCCCGTGCTTCCAGTTCGTCTGGGCCGTCTACACCGATGACGGCACGGATGCGGAACTCGCGGTCGTCACCACCGTGCTGTTCCTCCTCGTGCTGTCCCGGCTGTGGGACGTGGTGACCTCGCACCGGCGGTCCCTGGACCGCGAGCGGACGCTTCGGCTGGCGGCCGCCGCGCTCGCCTCGGCCGGCTCGGCCGAGGAGATCGCCGCTGCGGCCCGGGCGGCCGCGGCCTCCTTCATCCCCGGGGTACCCGACGACCGGGCCGCGGTGCTCTCCGTACGGGACGGCGACCGGCTGATTCCGGTTGAGGCCCAGCACCGGGTGCGGGGCGACAGCCAGGGCGACCCGGTGGGGATCTGGCTCGGCCTTATCGGCGGGTCGGCGCCCAGGTACGTCTCGATAGCGCAGATCAGCGAGGCTAGGCGAGGGAAGGACGTGGCCCCGACCAGGACCATCCCCGCGGTTGGCGTCGGCTACGAGGGCGCCCTGCTCTGCCCGCTCACCCTCGACGACCGGCCTGACGGGGATCCGTTCATCGGCATGCTCGCGTTCTTCGGCGACCGCAGGTACCTGACTAACAGGACTGCTGCCATGGAGATCCTCGCGGGCCAGACGGCCCTCGCGGTCGAGCGCGTGTCGCTGAGCCAGGAGGTGGTCCGGCAGCGGGGTGAGGCGCTGTTCCGCACCCTGGTGCACGACGCCTCGGACGTTATCTTGATCATCGACGACGACGGGAAGATCAGGTACGCCACCCCGTCCGCGGCCGACATTTTCGGTGAGGTTCAGCTGGAGCATGCGGCGCTCACCGACCTGGTCGGACCAGACGGGCGCGAGGACGTCAGCGGCGTCCTGGACCTGATCTTCACCGGTCTGGGCGGTGGCGCCTCGGCCGCGGACTTCGTGCTGAAGATAAAGCGCCTGGACGGCCGTGCCGTCATCGTCGAGGTCCGCGCCAGTGACCTTCGCGGCGACGAGACCGTCGGCGGGGTGGTACTCACCATGCGGGACGTGACGGCCCAGCGTGAACTTGAGGACGAGCTCACCCGCCGGGCCTTCCACGACACGCTCACCGGGCTGCCCAACCGGGCACTGTTCGTGCAGCGCGCGTCGGAGGCGATCGCCGCGGCACACCGTAACGGGCGGGTCGCGGGCGTGCTCTTCGTCGACCTGGATGACTTCAAGGTGGTCAACGACACCATGGGACACGGGGCCGGAGATCAGCTGCTGATCGCGATCGCATCCCGGCTGGTGTCGGCGGTGCGCATGTCCGACACCGCGGCACGACTGGGCGGCGACGAGTTCGCCCTGCTGATCGACGACGCCCCGGACATCGAGGCGGTGGAGTCGGCTGCGGAACGGATCCTCGAGGCGTTCGCCGAGCCGGTCGCCATCCCCGGGAAGGTCGGTTCTTCCGTGCTCGCGGCGGCCAGCGTCGGCGTGGCCACGTCCGAGGACAGTGCCGACGCCGACCAGGCCCTCAGGCACGCCGACCTCGCCCTGTACGCGGCGAAGGCGGCGGGCAAGCGGCGCTGGCGACGCTACGCGTCGGCGCTGTCGGCGGGCATGCTGCGGCGGCGGGAGGTCCAGGCCGCGCTTGAGGACGCGCTGCGCGATTCGGCGTTCACCCTCGTGTACCAGCCGATCGTGGCCCTGCACAGCGGCGAGATCTCCGGGTTCGAAGCACTCGTCCGGTGGGCGCATCCGGAGCTGGGAATGATGCTGCCCGGCGAATTCATCGAGCTGGCCGAGGAGACCGGGCACATCGTCCCGCTCGGCAACTGGGTACTGAAGCAGGCGCTGACGGACATGGCCGCGTGGCGGAGCCGGCTCGGGCTGGCAGCGCAGGCGGCACCGCACATCTCGGTGAACGTGTCCGCCCGGCAGTTCCGCGACCCCGGGTTCCTCGACGGTGTGCGGCAAGCGGTTCGGCGATCAGGCCTGCCGACGTCCGCGCTGATCCTGGAGCTGACCGAGAGCATCCTGCTGGACGGCGACGACCGGATCTACGCGGAGCTCGACCTCCTCAAGGACATCGGCCTGCGGCTGGCCATCGACGACTTCGGCACCGGGTATTCCTCGCTCGCTTACCTCCTCGACCTGCCGATTGACATCCTCAAGATCGACAAGACGTTCGTGACGGGGATGGCGGACTCACCGCGACGGCGCGGGCTTGTCGAGGGCATCGTCGCGCTGGCCAGGACGCTCGGCCTGGTCACGGTAGCCGAGGGGATCGAGACCACGACCGAGCGGGAGCTGCTCGCCTGGATGGGCTGCCAGTACGGCCAGGGTTACCTGCTGTCGCGCCCGGTCGAAGCGCAAGCGGCCGAGGAGCTGCTCCGCCTCGGCCACGGGCTGGTGCCGAGGCTGCCCCGCCAGCGCCGCAGGCCGCCCGAGCGCAAGTACCTGAGCGATCTCTAGCCAGGCTCGCCAGCGCCTCGCATAATTGACGCAGTCCCCAGACGGGTTCATGGCGCCCGAGCGGCCCGGCCTCGATTCGCAGCTCAGCCGGAACGCCGGAGATCTCGCCAGGCAGCTCCACCCGGCGGGCCGGGCCCCAGGCCGTCATCGTGTCCACCAGCGGGATGTCCTCGCGCCGAGGGGCGGGCGGCTGTACCAGCGGCCGGGGGAGTGACCACAGCAGATTGGCGGTCCCGACCAGAGACGCCCGGAGCCGGCTCACCACGGAGTCGGCCAGGCGGCGGGTCAGCGCCCGGCCGACGGCGGCCGCCAGCAGGTAGCCCGTCGCGTGATCGAGCGCCTGGACGGGAAGCGGAACCGGTTTGCCAGCCGCCGCCCCAGTGCCCGCAGTTGCCGTCCCGGTGCCCGCCGCTGCCGTCCCGGCGGCCGCGATGCCACAGCTCATCTGCACCAGGCTGTCGAAGCCACGGCGCCCGCGCCACGGCCCGTCCCACCCGTAGGCGTTCAGCGATGCGTGGATTAGTGCCGGGTTACTGGCCGCCAGCGCGGCGTCGTCATAGCCAAGTCCCTCCAGCGCACCGTATCGCAGGCCGCTGACCAGCACGTCCGCACCGGCTAGCAACGACTCGAAGGTGGCGCGCCCGGCGGCGGTGCTGAGGTCGAGCGCCGCGGTCCGCTTCCCCGCGGTTGTCTCCGGCAGCACGGCCGGTACTTCCGCGAATCCAGGCGGGTCGAGCCGCAGCACGTCCGCGCCGTAGGCAGCGAGGAACCGGGTGCACACCGGACCGGCGATGACCCGCGTCAGGTCGAGCACCCGCAGCCCGCCAAACGGAAGCCGCAGCTGCCCGCCCGCACCGGCCCGCGGTCGTTCCCCGGCGACCGCTTCCCAGCCCGCGCCCGGGCGGGGCCGTTCCGCGGTGACCGCTCGCCCGCCAGCACCTGCCCGCGCGGCTTCCGCCCCGGCCACCGGTCGCTCGTCGGTGGCTAGCGGGGCAGCGTCCGCGCTCGCCGCTCCCGGTCGCGATGCCAGCCAGGCATCCCGGTCGCGCATGGCGGCGGCGCAGCCGCCGGCCGCCACCACGGCCGCCTCCAGATTGGCGGCCTTCCAGCGGCTCACCGCGTCCTGCACCGACGGCCGGTCATCCGCACCGAGCACTCGCTCGACCGCCGCGCGATGGTAGGCGTAGTTGGTGTGCAGCCGGATCCAGCCGTCCTCGGCCTGGTAGTTACCAGCGATGGGGTCCCAGATCTCCGGCAGTGACCAGCCGACCGGGGTGAACAGTCCCTCGCAGGCGAACGCCGCGCTCGCCGACCGGCTGTCGACCGTCACCTGCCGGAGCGGCTCTGCGTTGCGCGTGGCGAGGAACTCCGCGGCCGCCAGCAACGCGGCCGCCACCGCCCCGGTCGCCAGGCCGGTCACGTCGAAGTACCCCGGCAGCACCACGGCCGGGCCGGTAGCCAGCAAGCCCGAGAGCAGCCCCGGATCCCCGCCGGCAACCCGCCAGGTGCGCGCGCTGACGTCGCTGAACTCGCCCGTCACAACCATCATTGTCCCTTAGCGCTAGCCTCACAGCATGTCCGCGCCGCTCGTCGCGTTCCTCACCGGAGCCGGGATCTCCACCGATTCCGGCATTCCCGACTACCGCGGACCCAGCGGTCTGTGGACTCGCGACCCGGATGCGGAGAAGCTCGTCACCTACGACTACTACATGGCCGACCCGGAGATCCGCCGTAAGTCGTGGCAGCTCCGCCTCCAGACCGCCGCGCTTACCGCCGAGCCGAACGCGGCGCACGAGGCGATCGCCGCCCTGCACCGGTCGGGCGCCGCGGACGTCTGGGTGATCACCCAGAACACGGACGGCCTGCACCAGCTGGCCGGGCTACCCGGCGACCGGGTGCTCGAACTGCACGGTTCCGTGCGGTGGGTGCTCTGCACCGACTGCGGCGCGCGGACGCCGATGCGGGACGCACTCGTGCGAATCGAAGGCAACCCGGACATCCCCGGCGCGGCTGGCGAGCCGGACCCGCCGTGCCTGTCGTGCGGCGGAATTCTCAAGGCCGCCACCGTGATGTTCGGCGAAACCCTGAACCCGGCGGTGCTCAGCGAGGCCATCACCGTCGCACGTTCGTGCCAGGTGTTCTTCGCGGTGGGCAGCACCCTCCAGGTGCAGCCCGCGGCCAGCCTCGCTGGCCTCGCGGCGCGCGGCGGCGCCCGGCTGGTCATAGTCAACGACCAGCCCACCCCGTACGATGCCATCGCCGATACGGTCATCAGGGACCGGATCGCCGCCGTCCTCCCGGCACTCCTCAGCGACCTCACGGACAGATGATCAGGATGACTGCCAAGCCCCGGATAGCGATCGTCGGCGGCGGGATCGGCGGGCTCGCCGCTGCCGCGTTCCTGCACCGGGCGGGGCTCGATAGCACGGTGTACGAACAGACCCCCCAGCTCAAAGAGGTGGGTGCGGGCCTCGTCGTCGCCCCGAACGCGGCCCGGCTGCTGCGCCGCCTCGGCGTCCTCGACACCCTGGCCGCCCGGGCGGTGCGGCTGGAGACGGGCTGGGAGTTCCGGCGCTGGCAGGACGGCACCGTCTTGTCGGCGGAAGAACTGGCGACCAAATGCGAGCGCCTGTACGGCGAGCACACGTACACGGCGCACCGGGCCGACCTGCTCGACGCGGTTGCCCAGGCCGTCCCCGAAGCCGCGATCCGGCTCGACAAGCGCTGCCTGCGGATCGACACGGGTGCCGGGCCCGACGCCGGGCCGGTCACCCTATCCTTCGCCGACGGCGAGACGGTGACGGCCGACGTGGTGGTCGGCGCTGACGGCATTCACTCGATGGTCCGCGCCGCGCTGACCGCGCCGGCTCCAGCGGTGTACTCGGGGCTGTCCGCCTTCCGTGCGCTGGTCCCCGCGGAACAGGCGCCGCCGTTCGCCCGCCGCCCCGCACAGACCCTCTGGCTTGGCCCCGGCCACCACCTCGTCCACTATCCCGTTTCGAACGGGACGCTGGTCAACCTGGTCGCGTTCGCCCCGGCCGGGGGTTACACGACCGAGTCGTGGACGGCGACCGCGACGGTGGCGGAGTTCCTCGCGGAGTTCGAGGGCTGGGACCGCCGGCTAACGGACCTGATCACGGCGGCGGGAACACCCGGCCGCTGGGCGCTGCTCGACCGCGCGCCGCTGACCTCCTGGGGCAGCGGCCCGGTCACCCTGCTCGGCGACGCGGCCCACCCGATGTTCCCGTTCTTCGCCCAGGGCGCCGCCCAGGCGATCGAGGACGCGGCGACTCTGGCTCACTGCCTGAGCCAGGAACTCGGTGGCGAAGCGGGCGCGTCCGGCCCGGCGGACCTGTCCGCCGCCCTCCGCCGTTACGAAATGCTCCGGATCCCCCGCACTACCCGCCTGCAGCAGATAAGCCACGCCCGCGCGCACGTCAACCACCTGCCAGACGGTCCGGAACAGCGCGCACGCGACGCCGGCTTCACGGCCGTCGACCCGCTCGAGGCCAACGCGTGGATCTACGCGCACGACCCGGAGGCCGACCCGGCAGGCGCTCCGCATGCCGGGAACGCGCCGGATGCCGGCAGATAGCAGGGTCTACAGCGACGCGATCCACTCGTCGGTCGTGGTGACGAGCGCCTGCCGCGGGAAGACCTTCTCGGTCAGCACGCGGTGCACCTCGGGATCCCTGTCCGCGCAGGCGTCGGCGAGCACCGTGAGCCGGTAGTCCAGGTCGGCCGCCTGGCGGAGCGTGGAGAGCACGACGCCGCTGGTGGCGATGCCGGCCAGCACGAGGGTGTCGGCACCCGCGGCGCGCAGCAGCAGGTCCAGGTCGCTGCCGCTGAACGCGCTGACCCGGCGCTTGACCACGATCGGCTCGCCCGGCTTCGGGGCGAGCGAGGCGTGCACCTGCGTGGCCGAGTGGTCCTGCGTGTACTCATCGCCGGCCTGCGAGGTAATCGCCGAGAAGGTGGCGTTGGACGAAGCGACCTCCGGGTACCCGGGGCGGAACCCCACCCGGACAAACATCACCGGAATGTCCGCGCCGCGGGCCGCCTGTGCGGCGCGCCGAGCGGCCGCCACGACCGACGCGTCGCCGAACCGCTCGACGACGCCGTGCTGGAAGTCCATCAGGAGCAGGACCGGACGGGAGTCAGACACGAGGGTTCCTCCAGGTTGTCAAGCTCAGGATTGTCAGGCTCAGGATTGTCAGGCTCAAGATTGCCCGGCGACAGATCGTCACGCGTCCGCCATCCCCGGCACCACCGGGGCTTGCGTCGACCACGGGAAGTTGATCCAGCGGTCGGTGTGCTTCCACACGTAGTCGCACTTCACCAGCGACCCGGGCTTCTCGTACACCACGGCGCAGCGCACGGCGGCCACATGCCCGACGATGAAATCCCGCACCAGTTCCAGGGTCTTGCCGGTGTCGGCCACGTCGTCGGCGATCAGCACCTTCTTCGCCGAGAAATCGACCACGGACGGCACCGGCGGGAGCATCACCGGCATGTCAAGCGTGATCCCCACGCCGTTATAGAACTCGACGTTCATCAGGTGCAGGTTCTTCACGGACAACGCGTAACCGAGAGCCCCCGCCACGAACATCCCGCCCCGCGCGATGGCCAGGATCAGGTCGGGCCGGAACCCGTCGCCGGCGATCGCCTCCGCCAGTTCCCGCGACGCGCCGCCGAACGTGTCCCAGGTCAGGATCTCCCGCGAGTCATCCATAACCCGGACATTACCGGGCTAGCTGTTGAGCACCGAGGGGGAGGTGGCGTCGTACTCGGCGAGCCAGCTCGCGCCGCGTCCTTCGGGGTCGCGCCTGTTCAGCTGCCGCCGCACCGCGATCGCCGCGTCTCGCCGCCAGGCCGCCCAGCGGGACGGCAGGTGGTTGGACACCCCCCGGGCGCGGGCGGTGAGTACGACCCGCGACGCCCGCGGCCGCCGCACCCGCTCGTACACCGACAGCGCCCCGACCGGGTCGTCAGGGGAGGCCGCCAGGGCAAGCCCGAGCACCGATCCGTCCTCGAGCGCCTGACAGGCGCCCTGCCCCAGGTAGGGCAGCATCGGGTGCGCCGAGTCGCCGAGCAGCGTCACCCGGCCCGACGTCCAGGCGGGGATCGGATCCCGGTCGTACAGCGCCCACTTGTACCAGGTCTCCCCGGCCTCAAACAGCCGCAGCAGCGACTCGTGCCACCCGGTGTACCGCTCGAGCACCTCCTCCCGGGAGCATTCCGTCACCCACGACTCATGCCGGTAGCTGTCATCGTCGTAGTGACAGACGACGTTGATCAGCTCCTCGCCGCGCAGCGGGTACAGCACGATCGTGCCGTGCGGCCCGAGCCACTGCCCGTTTTCGGCGATCGCCCCGGAAGGCGCACCGCCCCGCACCAGCGCCGTGGGGATCACCGACCGGAAGCAGACCTTCCCCGTGAACCGGGGGGCGTCGGGCCCGAACAGCGAGGTGCGCACCGCCGAGTGGATGCCGTCCGCGCCGACAATGATGTCCGCCTCCACGGCGGAGCCGTCCGCGAACTGCGCTACCGCCGAAGACTCGTCAGAAGACACCGACACGCACCGCTTTCCCAGCGACACCATTTCGGGCGGTAGCGCCGCGGCCAGCACGTCCAGCAGGTCAGCGCGGTGCACCGTGGCGGGCAGGATGCCGTGCAGCGAAACGTTCCGCTTCCGGCTGGTCTTGGTGATCATCCGCCCGGTGATCCCGTCGCGGGTGGCATAGGACCCGCCTCGCCCGGCGACCTTCCGCACCTCGTCCTCGACTCCGACCGCGCGCAGCACCCGCATGGCGTTGGCGTGCAGCGCCACGCCGGCGCCGATCTCCTTCAGCTCCCCGGCCGACTCGAAGACGGAAACCTCAGCCCCGGCCTGGGAAAGCGCCAGGGCCGCCGTCAGCCCGCCGATGCCGCCGCCGATGATCGCAACTCGTGTCATGCCGCCATCTTCCCCCGCTCCGCCCCGCCCCTCAATCGGCCCAGGTCATCAAACTGGCACGCTGCCCTTGTGGCCTCCCCGAGCGGGAAACTCAAAGCCATCATCTCGAACGGTCCCGTGTTCCACCTGGTCACGAGCACTGGCTCCTGGTCCGGATCAAGCGGCGTCGCTGACCCGCGTCGATCCAACCAAGCGGTCGTTATCTCGACGTGATAGTCGCGTAATCTTAGTGTGATGCGTGTGTTATCCTTCCGTGATGTGACTTCGAGCCCGCGTCGCCTTCTCTCGCCAGCCCGCCCGTCCTCCGCAGATCCCGCTATCCAGCGGTGTCCTGAGGAGCAGCAAGTCAGAAGCAGGCAGAAGGTGCTGGTGCCGGCTCTGCTCGCCCTAGTCGTCGTACTCGATCAGGCGACCAAGTGGTGGGCTTGGCGGCACTTCTCATGGACCACAGTCAACTCCGGCGGCGATATCTTCACCGGGCACTCGATAGGTGCGCTGTACGCCCGCCCGATCCCGGGCGCGCTGCTCGACCTGATTGACTTCGGGCTGCTGAGCATCGCCGTATCGCTCCTGGCCCGCAGCCGGGCGAGCGCCGTCGTCGTGGTTCCCGGTGCCCTGATGATCGGCGGATGGCTGAGCAACCTGCTGGACCGGCTGGGATTCCACTTCTGGACCGCCCCCGGCAGCCTTCGCGGCGTGGTCGATTTCGTTCACCTCGGCGGGCGCTTTTACAACCTGGCGGACTTCGTCATCATCGGCTGCACGCCGTGGTTCCTGCTGGCAGCTGGATACCAGGGCCTGCGAGCCGTGCGGCGGGCGGCACGGCGGCCGGCGGTGGCCGGCAGTGCCGTGCCGCCCGTACGCGGCATGCGGCTGCGCCTCCCGGCGCTGGCAGGCGCGGGCCTGATCGCGGTCGTCGCACTCGGCGCGGCGAACTACGGCGGCATGAACGCTCCGCCGCCCCGCACGCCGTCGCACAAGACGAGCGGCATCGATGCCCCGTGGCGGACTTACCGGTTGGTGCCGGGTGGCCGGCACCCGGGCGATCTGCTCAGCGTGGCTCGGATATCGGGTGCCGGGCGAAGAACCGGCTTAGTTCGCCGGCCACTGCCGCGGGGTCCTGCCCGTGCAGCAGATGGGTGAGGCCGGGCAGTTCGACCGGCTCGGCGTTGGGCAGCCACTGCAGCAGCAGCTTCTGCCGTTGCGCGAACAGCACGGGGCTGGCCGTCCCGCCGACGGCGAGCGCCGGCTGCTGGATGCGGTGCGCATCGGCTTCGATGAACTGCCACTGCTGGATGGCTTGCGACTCGGTCTGCGCTAGGGCGTTCCTGCGCTAGGGGGCGGACTGCGCGATTACCAGGGAGGCGGGGTGCAGTGGCCGGAGCGCGGCGACGGCCAGCTGGGCAGCGCCGGGCCGCCAGGACATCAGCTGCACCTTGGTCGTGAAACCC